>Ga0265334_10000018_pt1 | contig 146753 bp, 128 predicted proteins | sample 42023metaG_FD_192442 | JGI IMG/M metagenome (GOLD analysis project Ga0265334, IMG submission 192442) | Rhizosphere microbial communities from Carex aquatilis grown in University of Washington, Seatle, WA, United States - 4-20-23 metaG | ecosystem: Host-associated > Plants > Roots >...
GCGACAGCTCGGACAGCTTCGCTTCGGCGTTTTGCAGCCGCAGCTCTTCGGGACTCAGCGCATGCGGATCACCGCTGATCGGACCACCCTCACTGGCACATCCCACAACCGTGGCCGCCGCGATGGCGGCCACGACTATGAAACGATTCCGATGGTTTGCACGCCGCACGGCAGCCAAACGGATGATTTCCCTGAGCCAGGAAAATTACTGTTGAACGACGTCAACGCGGCGGTTCTGCGACCAGCAGGATTCGTCGTGCGACGTGCAGACCGGACGCTCCTTGCCGTAGCTGACAACCGATACCTGGGCCGCCGATACACCGGCCGCTTCCAGCGCCTGCGCGACAGAATTGCCGCGGCGCTCACCGAGGCCAACGTTGTATTCACGCGTGCCGCGCTCGTCGCAATTGCCTTCGAGGCGAACCTTCGTCGTCGGGTGCGAGGACAGATAGCCTGCCCAGTTGGCGATCACCGGCTGACCGTCCGACTTGACGTCACTCTTGTCGAAATCAAAGTAGACCGAGTGCTTCGAGGTATCGAAGCTGTTCGCCACTGCTGAGCCACTGGTGTTGGCACTGCTTGTCGGCGCGGTTGAAATGCCCGTTCCCGCATTGCTGGCGGTGGACGCAGCTGCGTCCTTGTCACCGGAGCTGGCGCAGCCGGCGAGCAGCGCAGCTGACAACGCGGTGGCAGCGAGGATGAACAGGGTTTTCTGGGTTTTCATGCTATGGCTCCTTGAGGAAAATCTGACGACTACTGGGGGCGAATTATTTTGGGCAAATTTTAACGACCGGACGACAGCATCAAGAGAAAATCCGCGGTGACGGATCGCCGCAAGAGTTGCCCTTCGGCACTTGCGATCCGCACTGTGAATCCCCGCCCATGGATACGGTCGTAGCGATTGTTACCATCGAAACCTGATTGCCGCGCCGACCACCGCGAGCGTTATCCTTAAGCGGATGATGGCTCATCAATGGCGCGCGAAACCTGCTTACGTTCTCCAAGAGCGCGATACGATAGCGCGAACTGCTGAATTTCTCCAGTATCCGTGTCTGCGCCGGCCTCAGGAGGGTCCACGGTAAGCGGTGGTCAGTGGATATAGGACGACCACGCGGGCTCCTGCACCTCGCTGCCGACCTGGCGCAGGCTCTGACGGATGCGTCCATCGACCGATACCGTTCGCAATTCGGTTCCATTGTTTCCCAAACCCGCATACATGACCACCGCGCCATTCGGCGCGAAACTCGGGCTCTCGTCCAGGGGACCATCGGTGATCAGCCGCATCTCGCCGCTCTGCAAATCGAACAGGCCGATGCGCAACGCCGAGCCGTCGTTGTTTACCAGCGCAAGCTTCTTGCCATCCGGTGAGAAAACCGGACGCATGTTCTGCTTACCCTGAAAAGTCAGGCGCTGCGGCTCGCCGCCGTTGACGCCGATACGATAGATCTGCGGGGAACCGCCGCGGTCGGAGGTGAACGCCAGCCACTGCCCGTCCGGCGACCAGGTGGCTTCAGTGTCGATCGCCGAACTGTCGGTAAGACGGCGGCGTGCGCCGGTGCCGACATCAACGACGAAAATGTCCGGGTTGGTTTCGAACGACAGCGTCACCGCCAGATAACGCCCATCCGGCGACCATGCCGGCGCGCCGTTGATGCCGCGCTCGAATACGAATTTTCGCAGCTCTCCGGTCGCGAGTGTGTGCAGGTAAATCGCGGAACGGCTGTGTTCGTAGCCAACATAAGCGAGACGCTTGCGGTCCGGCGACCAGCTTGGCGACATCAGCGGCTCTTTGGCGGTGGCGATGATATGCGGATTTTCGCCGTCCGAGTCAGCGACGATGAGCTGCCAGCGCTGCCCATATACCGGCCCGGTCACCGAAATATAAGCAATCTGCGTATTGAAATAACCGGGCGTACCAGTGAGCTTCTGATAAATCAGATCAGCGATTTGATGGCCGACGTAGCGAAGTGCGTTGGCCGGAGCGGCGGGGATGTCGTATGCGAGCAACTGTTCGCCGCGATACACGTCCAGCAGGTAAAAGCGCGTCCCGAATCCCGCGTTGTCCGGCCGCACCTGGCCGATGACCAGATCATCCATGCCCACCGTGCGCCAATTGCGGTAATCGACCTGCCCGGGCCCGCTCGGCTTTTCAAGCATGTCCGCGCGATTAAGTGTGCGAAACAGGCCACTGCGCGCGAGGTCCGCGTCGACGACCTGGGCGATATCGACCGGCACATCCGCAGGTCCGGCAAAGGGAACAACGGCGATCGGCTGCGTCGAAATCTGGCTTTGCGTGACTCTGATATCCAGATCCGCGAACGCTGATGCAGAGAAAGCCGCGAACGAAACGGTCGCCAGAATTTTGAGAGTTTTCGTCACTGGCAGTTCCTCGGATCGGGAGAAAAACAAATGGTGATATTGGGATCGAATGCGGTCATGTCGGTCGGCAGTGGCAGCGGGCTTGCCTTATAGACCGCGCGCCGCACGGAATCGTCGAAAAGCTGGTTGCCGCTGCTTTGTGCGATCTGCGCGTCGAGCACATCGCCGGTCGCAGCGAGCCGGATTTTAAGCCGGCACTTCAAGGTGTCAGTGCCGGCCATCCGGCTCCATGCGCGGGAGATGGCGGCGGTGAGCTGCTGTGCCCACTGTATCTGGGTATTCTGCTGCTCTTCGCCGCCGAGCTCGGCCGCCAGCTCAACCTCGCGCTGGCGTTGGTCCGCGGTCGCCTGCTTCGCGGCGGCTTCCTTCTTCTTGCGCTCGGCCTCGGTGGCCTTGCGCTTGGCTTCATCTGCCTTGCGTTTAGTTTCCTCCGCCTGCTTACGCGCGGATTCTTCTTCGGCGGCCTGACGTTGCAGTTCCTGCGCACGGTGCTGCTCCTCCTGCGCCGCTTTTTCCTTCGCTATCTGCTGCTGGCGTTGCAGATCCTGCTGACGCTGCTGTTCGAGCGCGGATCGCTGACGGGCCTCGGCATCCTGGCGCTGCTGCTCCTGCGCCTGTCTGCGCTTCTGGTCATCCTGATCCTGAGTCGGCGGCTCCGGCTTCTGCGTGTCCGGCTGCGGCTTTGCTTCGGGTTGCGGCGGCTGCGTTACCGGCTTGGGCGCGACATTGATGATCGTGCCCTGAATCGTCGGCGGCAGAGCAACCTTGTGCGTGCATTCAACCCCGGTGAACAGCAGCATGGCCGCAAGCGCATGAACCATCAGCGCGAACAGCAGGTGATGAGGACGAACGTTCATCCGCGATGCGGTTTGTTCTTCCCGGTCGGTGGCGGCACGTCAGTGACGAATCCGATCTTCGACGCGCCAGCCGCCTGCAACAACGACATGCCGTTGGCGACCCGCTCGTATGGCACCGCCTTGTCGGCCCGAAGCAGAACCATAGTCTGCGGCTTGTTGTTGAGCACCGCCGAGACCCGCTGTACGACTTCGTCGTCGTCGATCGGCTTGTCGCGACTGGTGCCAATGTCGAGGTAATAGCGACCGCGCGCATCGACGTAGAGCGTAATCGGCTCCTCCTCGCTCGGCAACGGTTGCGCGCTGGTCTGCGGCAACTCGACATCAATACCCTGCGTCAGCAACGGCGCGGTGACCATGAAGATCACCAGCAGCACCAGCATCACGTCGATATACGGCACGACGTTGATCTCGGAGTTGAGCCGCCGCTTGCCGCGGCGCGGCATGGTCGCTGCCATCAGGTTTTTCCGGAACCGGCGCCGCGCAGACCGCGATCGATGATGCCGGTCAATTCCTCGGCAAATGTAGCGTAGCGGCTTTCAAGCCGGTCGACACGCGCGGTGAAGAAGTTGTAGGCGATAACCGCCGGAATCGCAGCGAACAAACCCATCGCCGTCGCCACCAGTGCTTCCGCGATGCCGGGCGCGACCGAAGCCAGCGTCGCCTGCTTGACGTTTCCGATCGAGATGAACGCGGTCATGATGCCCCACACCGTTCCGAGCAACCCGATGTAGGGGCTGGTGGAACCGATTGTGGCGAGCAGAGACAACCCGCCTTCAAGGCGATCCACTTCGCGCGCCTGCGACACCCGCATCTGCCGCTGCACGGCGGCCAACGCGTCGTCCGGAGTGGAGCGGCCGCTCTGCTGCTGGCGCGCGAACTCCTCGTAGCCGGAACGAAAGATCGAGGCGACACCCATGTCCTGCTCGCGGCCGTGCCGCAAGCCTTCATAGAGATCGCTGAGCGTACCGCCCGACCAGAAACGATTCTCGAATTGCAGCGCGAATTTCAGCGCCGAAGCGAGAATGCCTTGCTTCGAGAAGATCATCACCCACGAGACCACCGACGCGATCAGCAGCAGCAGCATGATGGCCTGCACCGGCACGCTCGCATGGAGCAGGATCTGAAGTACGGAAATGTTGGCGGTCATGCGCTGCTGTCACTCCTGGTTTTTCGTGCCCGCGAAAAAATTCGCGACTTCTGTCACTCGCCGCGGCCGCATCGTCTTCAGATCGATGCAGGCGACTTCGATATCCGCCTTCACATACAGCAGCGACGGATCGTCGGCAGCGATCAAGGTCTGCGCGAAGGTCATGCTTGCGAGCCGATTGGAGACAATGTCGGCTGTCGCGAGCAGTGCATCATCCAGTCGTGCCGCGCGCCGGAAATCGATTTTTATGCGCGTCACCACGAAAGTCGCGCCGGTTTCGCTGCGCAGCCGCTCCAGGCCCCAACCGCGGGAACGCAGCCATTCGGTGCGCGCACGCTCGAAGAAGCGCAAATAGTTTGCGTGATATACGAGACCGGCCGTATCGGTATCCTCGAAATAGATTCGGATCGGCCACGCAAATGGCGGTTTATGTTTTTGATCGCTCACGATAGGGCTGGATTTTATCGAATTACGTGGGGCGGATGCGGCCGGCGGAGGGCGATTGTTTGCAGATGGACCGCACCACGGCCCGGCGGTTCATTCGGCAGCGTTGAAGAGATCGCGTTCGCTGGGTCGCGACGGCGCCGGCAGGCCATAGTGCAGATAGGTCTCGCGACCGGCCATGCGTCCACGCGGGGTGCGCAACAGATAGCCTTGCTGGATCAGGTACGGCTCGACGACATCCTCGATCGTCTCGCGCGCTTCTCCGATCGCCGCGGCAAGGCTGTCGACACCGGCTGGACCACCGTCAAAGCGCTCGATCAGAGTCAGCAGCAGCCGGCGATCCAGCAGATCGAGCCCCGCACTATCGACGCCGAGCATCTTCATCGCAGCGTCGGCGGCATCGTGCGTGATGATGCCAGTGCCGCGCACCTGCGCGTAGTCGCGCACACGGCGCAGCAGCCGGTTGGCGATGCGCGGGGTACCGCGCGAACGGCGGGCGATCTCGACCGCGCCGTCAGCCTCGATCGGCATATTGAGAATGCCGGCCGAACGCGACACGATCGCGGCCAGATCCTCGACACCGTAGAACTGCAAGCGCTGCACGATACCGAAGCGGTCCCGCAGCGGCCCGGTGAGACTGCCGGCGCGTGTCGTCGCGCCGACCAGCGTGAACGGCGGCAGGTCGAGCCGGATCGAGCGTGCCGCCGGACCCTCGCCGATCATGATGTCGAGCTGAAAATCCTCCATCGCCGGATACAGCACTTCTTCGACCAGCGGCGACAGACGATGGATTTCGTCGACGAACAGCACGTCGCGCGGTTCCAGATTGGTCAGCAAAGCGGCCAGATCGCCAGGCCGTTCCAGCACCGGTCCAGACGTCTGGCGCATGTTCACGCCCATCTCGGTGGCGAGAATGTGCGCCAGAGTGGTCTTGCCGAGCCCCGGCGGACCGAAGATCAGCACGTGATCGAGCGCCTCGCCGCGACCACGCGCAGCCTCGACGAACAGCGACAGCTGCTCGATCACCGGCTGCTGACCGACGTAGTCGGCGAACTGGCGCGGACGCAGGGCGCGATCGATGCGCTCCTCATCGGCGCCAGCGGCGGCGGAAAGGACGCGCTCGGTCATTTCAGTGCACGCTTGAGTGCTTCCTGCACGATCTGTTCGACGGTCATGCCTTCTTTATACGCTGCGTCGGTGAGTTTCTGCACTTCGGCGGGTTTGTAGCCGAGCGCTTCGAGCGCCGAGCGCGCTTCGGCAAGCGGGCTGGCAGCGGCTCCGACCGTACCGGCGGCCAGACGGACCCCAGACTCGGCCCCGGCCTTGTCGCGCATCTCGATCACTAGCCGCTCCGCCGTCTTCTTGCCGACGCCCGGTAGCTTGATCAGACGCCCGGTTTCGCCGGCACGCACGGTGATCCAAAAATCCTCAACGCTGATGCCGGACAGAATTGCGAGCGCGACTTTGGGTCCGATGCCGCTGATCTTGATCAGATCGCGGAATAAAGTCTTCTCCGCTGCCGTTGCGAAGCCGAACAGCAATTGTGCGTCTTCGCGCACTACCAGATGCGTCTCCAGCACCACGGCATCGCCAACCGGTGGCAGGCGGAAGAATGTGGACATCGGTGCCTCGACTTCGTAGCCGACGCCGTGGACATCAAGCAGCAATTGCGGCGGCTGCTTGGCGAGCAGGCGGCCACTGAGCCGTCCGATCATAACCGCCATCTCCTGGCGCGGCGTCGCGCCGTGCCGATCCGCGCAAGCGCGGGCGCGGTACGCAGATGAGCGTGACACAGCGCCACTGCAAGGGCATCGGCTGCATCGGTGGGCGGCTCATCAGGCAGATCGAGCAGTACACGTACCATGTGCTGGATCTGCTTCTTGTCCGCGCGGCCGTGACCAACGATCGTGGATTTGATGCGCGCCGGCGCATATTCGGCGACCGGCAGTCCCGCCTGCGCGAGTGCGCAGATCGCAGCGCCGCGCGCCTGTCCAAGTACCAGCGCGCTGGATACGTTCATCTTCACGAATACTTCCTCAACCGCCGTTTCCTGCGGCGCGTATTGGCGGATCACTTTTCCGAGTTCGCTGAGAATATGCAGCAGGCGCTGCGGCAGCGGGACATCTTCGCACTGGATACGACCGTAAACGACACAGGCGCTGCGACTGCCGGTGGTTTCGATGATGCCGTAGCCGGTGATGCGCGAGCCCGGGTCTATGCCGAGAATCCGGACCAGCGATGAAGTCTCGCGCGTGGACGCCTTGGATGGCGCCGTGATCGAAAGATCCCTGCGAGCAACCGTGCTCACGCGGCTCCGGGCAGATCCGCGTTATGGTGGACATCCTGCACATCATCCAGTTCTTCAAGCCGTTCCAGCATCTTGTGCAGAGACTCGGCCGCTTCGCCAACCACCGCGATGAGATTGTTCGGGCGCATGACAATGCCGGCCTTGACTGTCGTCAGCCCCGCCGCGTGCAGCGTCTTCTTCACATGTTCATAAGCGGTCGTCGCGGTGACGACTTCAGTGTAACCATCGCTGCTTTGCACATCGTCGGCGCCGGCCTCGATGGCGACTTCGAGAATCTTCTCTTCAAGTTGCGGCTGGTTGCGCGTGTCCAGCCACAGTTCGCCGGCCTCGGTGAACTGGAATGCGACCGAACCGCTGGCGCCCATGTTGCCGCCATGCTTGCTGAACGCGTGGCGCACATCGGCAACGGTGCGCGTGGGGTTGTCGGTCATGCAATCGACCATCACCGCGACGCCGCCAGGGCCATAACCCTCGTAGCGAACCTCGTGCATCTGGTCGGTGGCACCCTCGCCGCTGCCGCGCTTGATCGCGCGTTCGACCGTGTCCTTGGTCATGTTGGAGTCGAGCGCTTTATCGATCGCGATGCGCAGCCGCGGATTGCTGGCCGGATCGGCGCCGCCGCCGCTGCGCGTAGCAATGGTGATTTCGCGGATCAGCTTGGTGAACAGCTTTGCGCGCTGTGCGTCGGCCGCGTTCTTGCGGCCTTCGATGCTAGGACCTCTACCCATATTTCTCCCGTCCGCGCGACTCGATCAGAACGTCAGACGCACACCGGCGAGCAAGCCGTTATCAACCGTGTGAGTACCGTCGCCGCTGAAATCGACTTCGATATTGCGGTAGCCCGCGTATAGCACCGCGTTGTGCAGCAATTCATATCCGACCGAAAGGCCGAATTCCACGTATTCGTGCGCGTCGGAAAAAGCCAGGGGATCGGGCGCGTAGTAACCATAAACCGTCCAGATCACGCGGTTGATCTCGCGGAACCGAGCGTTGAGGCTGCCGCCGATCGCAATCGCTTCACCGCTGGCGCCCTCGCCGTCGAGATAATAAGCACGCACGCCGAGCGTGCCATCGACCTTGGCGCCCTGCACGCCGAGATCACCGGCGATTCTCAGACCGCCATAGCCTTCGTTGAAATCACGATTGCTCTGGCTGTGAAACAGGCCACCCACTTCGTATTCACCGTGCGATGTCGACGTCATGCGTCCAACCGGCCCGGACAGCGAAGCCTGCACGCTGTGGCCGCTCGCATTGAGATCGAAAGTTTCCGCATGTGCGGCGCTCGCGAACGCAAGCGCAGCGGTAATAATCCACAACCGATTCATGATGCCTCCTTCGAAAAATTTTATTTCAGCGCTTCGGACGATTGGCGCTGTGGATGGCATGGCCATCGACCGCCAGCGACGCCTCGTGGAACGCCTCCGACAGCGTCGGATGTCCGTGCATGGTGAGCTGGATGTCTTCGGTCGTCGCGCCAAACTCCAGCGCGAGCACCGCCTCAGCCAGCATTTCCGATACGTAAGGACCCACCATGTGCACACCGAGCACCCGGTCCGTCTTCGCGTCGGACACGAATTTGACCAGACCCGCGATCGCTTCCATCGCGCGCGCGCGGCCGTTGGCGGCGAATGGACTGGTCCCGATCTTCACCTCGTGACCGGCCGCTTTCGCCGCTTCCTCGGTGAGACCGACCCAGGCAATTTCCGGCGCCGTGTAAATGACCGAGGGAATCGCGTTGTAGTTCACTTCGCTCTTCTGGCCCGCGAGTTGCTCAATGAGCACGACGCCTTCCTCGATGCCCTTGTGCGCGAGCATGAAACCGCCGATCACGTCACCGACCGCATACACGCCCGGCGCCGAAGTGCGGTAATGCGCATCCACCTTGACGAAGCCGCGCTCGTCGAGCACGACGCCGGCGGCTTCGATGCCGAGGTCTTTGGTGTACGGACGGCGGCCGACCGCGACGATCAACTTGTCGAACGCTTCGGATTTCTTCTCGCCGCCCTGTTCGTATTCCACCGTGACTTCTTTCTTGCCGACCTTGGCGCTCAGCACTTTCGCGCCGAGACGGATGTCGAGTCCCTGCTTCTGGAACTGGCGCAGACCTTCCTTGGCGATCTGCTGATCGGCCATCGGCAAAAAGGTCGGCAGCGCTTCGAGAATCACCGTCTTGCTGCCGAGCCGCGACCACACGCTGCCGAGTTCGACGCCGATCACGCCGGCACCGATCACGCCCAGCCGCTGCGGTACTTCAGTGAAATCCAGCGCGCCCCAGGAATCGACCACGCGATCGCCGTCGAATGGCGCGATCTTGCTGAGATTCACCGGCTCCGAGCCGGTCGCGATCAAAATATGCTTGGCGGTGAAAGTCTTCTCTTCCTTGCCGTCCAGCGACCTGTAACCGACCTGGCCGTTGCCGAGCAACCGGCCATAGCCGTGAATGCCGGTAACCTTGTTGGCCTGAAACAGCAGCTTCACGCCGCCGGAATTGGCCTTGCTGACGGCCATCTTGCGTTCCTGCATCTTCGCCAGATCCAGCTGTACCTTGCCGACGCCGATGCCGTGCACTGCGAACTCATGATTGGCGCGGTGATACAACTCAGAGGATTCCAGCAGTGCCTTGGACGGGATACAGCCGGCGTTGAGGCAGGTGCCACCGAACGACGGCGTGCCGTCGCGGTTCACCCAACCATCGATGCACAAGGCTTTCATACCCAGTTGCGCCGCACGGATGGCGGCGGGATAGCCGGCGGGACCGCCGCCGATGACAATTAGATCGTAGGCTTCGCTCATGATTCGTTCCGGAAATTCGCGCGGATTGTAACGCGAAGCCGCCATTCACGCGGATAACGTTTCGGTACCGAGTTGGGTCGTCCGACCGTCGAGTTGGCAGTTCGGCTCATGAAGATCGCGTCACGCTGTGAGGGCTGCGCTCTACACCCCCTGAACTGTCGCAAGTATCATGTCGCTACTTCGGGCCGTTGTTCGGCCTGCCCCGTCTCGCCGGATCCTGATGACCCCCACAGCACTGAAAGAGCTGGAAGCCGCTCTATGGAAAAGCGCCGATGACCTGCGCGCCAATTCCGACCTTAAATCCAACGAGTATTCCTCGCCGGTCCTGGGTCTGATCTTCCTCAAATTCGCCGACAGCAAGTACAAGCAGCAGGAACAGTCCATCAAGGCCGAGTACGAAAAGCTCAAGGGCACGCGCCGCGAACGGGCGATCGAAGACATTGCCATCGAGAAGTGCGGCTTCTACCTGCCGGATACGGCGCGCTACGACTATCTGCACAGTCTGCCCGAGAAAGAGAACATCGCCGGCAAGCTCAAGCAGGCGATGGAGGCTATCGAGAAATACAAGCCGGAATTGGAGGGCGTGTTGCCCAAAGACGAATATTTCGCCCTCACACGCAACGATGTCAGCATCCCCAACCGCCTGCTGAAAAACTTCGCCAACATCCCGGACGATGCCGACGGCGACCTGTTCGGGCAGATCTACGAATACTTCCTCTCCGAATTCGCGCTGGCCGAAGGCCAGGGCGGTGGCGAGTTCTTCACCCCGCGCTCGGTGGTGCGGCTGATGGTGGAGATCATCGAGCCGCACGGCGGCACGGTGTTCGACCCGGCCTGCGGCAGCGGCGGCATGTTCGTGCAGTCGGCCCGCTTCGTCGAGGAGCACCGCAAGGCCCTGGACCAGAATGCGGGCGATCTCGATCTCTACGTCTGCGGCCAGGAAAAGACTCTGCAGACGGTCAAACTCGCGCGCATGAACCTCGCGGTTAACGGCCTGCGTGGCGAAATTCACCAGGCCATCAGTTACTACGAAGACCCGGCCGAAAGCTTCGGCGAGTTCGATTATGTGCTGGCTAATCCGCCCTTCAACGTCGACGAGGTCAACTTCAAGCGCATCGAGAACGACCCGCGCTTCAACACCTATGGCATCCCGCGCCGCAAGACCAAGAACGCCAAGGACGAGGCCGGCAACGAAACCGTCCCCAACGCCAATTACCTGTGGATCAACCTCTTCGCCACCTCGCTCAAGCCCAAGGGCCGCGCCGCGCTGGTCATGGCCAACTCCGCCTCCGACGCGCGCCACGCCGAGGCTGACATCCGCCGCAAGCTGATCGAAGCCAACCTGATCTATGGCATGCTCACACTGCCGAGCAATATGTTCTACACCGTCACCCTGCCGGCCACGCTGTGGTTCTTCGACAAGGGCAAGAAGAGCGAAGACATCCTGTTCATCGACGCGCGCAACGTCTTCACCCAGATCGACCGCGCGCACCGCGAGTTCTCCGAAGCGCAGTTGCAGAACCTCGCCACCATCAGCCGCCTGCATCGCGGCCAGCGCCAGGCCTTCGTCGATCTGATCGACCGCTACTTCGCCGACGGCATGCTGCGGCTCGCCGCCAACGCAGCCTCGGCGCCGCAGGTGGCGGAGAAAGTGCGCGAGCTGACCGACGACCCGGCCTGCAAGGCGGCGGCCGCCGAACTCGGCAAGCATTGGCGCCAATACCAGAAACTGCATAAAGCCTGGAGCGACTACAGCGCCTCGGTGCGCAAGCGCTCCAATATCGAAGCTCGCAACAGCGCACAGCGGGAGCTTGCGGAGCCCTTCGCTGATTTCTTTATCGAGCTGCACAAGCACTCGAAAGATCTGGACCGCGCGATCCGCGCCTGGGAGCAGGCGGATGTGGAGAAGAGCGGCAAGCGCCGCGGCGAACGCGCTACCAAAGATGTGAAAGCCGCGCTCGATACCCTACACGGCGAGATCAAGGACGCCGAGCAATGCTTCCAGCACATCGCCTGGCTGCAGACGCGCTTTCCGGAAGCGAAGTACGAAGACGTGATCGGTCTGTGCAAACGCGCGAGCCGCGCCGAGATCGAGGAGCAGGACTGGTCGCTTAATCCGGGTCGGTATGTCGGGGTGGTGATTGAAGAGGATGGGAAGACGGAAGAAGAATTCATTGACACTCTGGCTTCATTTCAACAACAACTCTCCGTTCTGGAGCAAGCTGCGACGGCATTGAATCAAGTGATTCAGAAAAACGTAGCTGCTATTGAAGCAGGCGGATCGATTCAACAACCGAGTCAGGTCTAAATGCTGCTTCCGACGGGATGGAAGATCGCGACCGTAGACGAACTGAAAGCCAACGTGCCGCGATCCTGCGCGGCTGGACCTTTCGGCTCAAGCATTAGCGCCCAGTATTTCGTGGAATCAGGGGTTCCAGTGATACGCGGCGGCAATCTGTCAGACTCGGGACTCAAGTTCATACCCGAAGATTTCGTCTTCATCACAGAAGATCGGGCGCGCACGTTCAAAGGTGCCCAAGTCGTTGCTGGCGATCTTGTATTCACTTGTTGGGGAACGCTTGGACAAGTCGGGTTGATTCCGTCCGATGGCCCTTTCAACTACTATGTAATCTCCAACAAGCAGCTGAAGCTCAGACCAAATACTGAAATTTGCTCGGCCGCGTTCCTGTTCTATTACTTCTCGACTGAACATCTGCGACGACACTTTCAGGACATCGCGATTGGTTCCGCCGTGCCCGGGATCAACCTCGGTTTACTTAAACGCATCAAGGTTCCGCTGCCACCATTGGCTGAGCAGAAAAAGATCGCCGCCATCCTGACGGCCTACGATGACCTGATTGAGAACAACAAGCGGCGCATCGCCTTGCTGGAAAAGATGGCGGAGGAAATCTACCGCGAGTGGTTTGTCCGCCTGCGTTTTCCGGGTCATGCGTCCACACCGGTTCACAAGGGCGTGCCGGAGGGATGGCGTAGGCAATCGCTTGGTACGATCTGTTCGATGGTCAAGCGAGGGATCTCTCCCGGGTATGACGATCAGGCTGTAACCATCGTGCTCAATCAAAGGTGTATTCGTGGCGGTGCAATCGATCTAGGTTTTGCCCGGACGCACAGTTCAGATGTTCCAAAGGAAAAGGTGGTGCAGTTCGGCGACGCTTTGATCAACTCTACGGGCGTAGGAACTCTCGGAAGGGTGTCAGTGGTCGGCGTCGAAGGAAGCGGCTGGACGGTCGATTCTCACATCACTATTTGTCGCGCCAATCCTCTCAAGGCGCACCCATTCTATGTCGCTCATACCGTCAAGCTGCTCCAGACTCAGTTCGAGTTCTTGGCGAGCGGTGCTACAGGGCAAACCGAATTGAATGCCAGCTTGGTTAAGGCGATTGCCGTGTTAGTACCGCCATCAGCGCTGAGCGACCAATTTGGCGCGATTGCATCGGACATGTCGCGCCAGCAATGCGTACTTAGTCAGTCGACGCAGAACCTGCAAAAGACCCGCGACCTCCTCCTCGGCCGCCTGATTTCCGGCAAGCTGCGGGTCGATCAGGTCGACATCCAGTTCCCGCCGAACATGCGGGAAAGCGCCCGAATGTCCTATTTCAACTAAACAAACATTGACATATGTTTTATTATAATTAAACATATTGTCTTAAACATTTAGCTGCGACGGAACATCCATGCGCCGAAACCATCGCCAAATTGTACGTGACCAGACCCGCCGGCAGCTCGATGCCACTGCCGGGCTGGCCGGGCTGCGGCCGCCGAAACTGGGCTGGATCAAGACCGCGCGTCTGGCCTTGGGCATGAGCGGAGCGGCGCTGAGCGCGCGCCTGGGCGGCACGCGTTCGCTGGCCGCCAACCTGGAGCGTTCCGAGCAGGAAGGCCGCATTACGCTCAAATCCATGCAGGACGCGGCAGCGGCGATGAACTGCCGCTTCATCTACGCCATCGTGCCCGTTGCCTCTGAAGGCAGCGCCGAGACCGCGACGATGGCCGCCGTGGTCGAAGCGCAGGCGGACCGCGTCGCGCGTCGCATGGTCAGGAACGCCTCGGTGCACATGGCGCTGGAGGCGCAACAGCTTGACGCCGCCGACACCGAGCGCGAGGTACAGCGGATCAAACAGGAACTGTTGCGCGAGATGCCTCGTGATCTGTGGGCGCCGGCCCATGACGAACCACGGAGCTGAGCCGGACGGCGCGACGCCGCTCGATGAAGACGAGCGCGAAGGGCTGCGTTTCCGGCATATCGAAACGCGCGGCGAGCTGGACCGGATGGAGCAGGCCAATATCGTCGAGGGCCTGCGCTGGCTGAACCGGCAGAAGAAACCGGATGTACTCACCGAGTCTTTCGCGCTGACTCTCCACAAGCGCCTGTTCGGCGAGGTGTGGCGCTGGGCCGGGTGCTTTCGCCGCACCGAGAAGAACATCGGCGTCGCGCCGCACCAGATCGCGATGCAGTTGCGCGCCTTGCTCGACAACACGCGCCACCAGACCGATCACGCGGTGCATCCGCCGCTGGAACTGGCGCTGCGCTTCCATCACCGCCTGGTGCAGATCCATCCTTTCCCCAACGGCAATGGCCGCCACGCGCGGATCATGACCGATGCCGTGCTGCGCTTCCGGCTGCAGCAGCCGGCAATCCACTGGGAAGGCCGTGACGCGGCGCAGACCCTGCAGGCGGCGGGTGAGCACCGGGCCGCGTATATTCAGGCCTTGAGAGCAGCGGATGCGCGTGATTTCGCTCCACTGCTGCGGCTGTTCGGGGACGGGGCCTGAGTCAGTGCCAAACTTCATTTCTGAGGATGACATCGAGCGGGCGCTGGTGCAGCGCCTGGTGGCCGTTCATCACTTCAAGACGCTCAACGCCCATACCGAAGACCGCGCCGACCTCAACGACGGCAGCGATCGCAGCGACAAGCGCGAAGTGGTGCTGCTGCCACGCTTGCGTGCCGCACTCACCCGTTTGAACCCTGAACTGCCTGCGCAAGCCATCGAGCTGGCCGTGGCCGAGTTGGTGCGCTCGCGCAGCGCGATGTCGGTGATTGCAGCCAATCAGGAGGTGTATCGCCTGATTCGGGACGGCGTGCCGGTGGAATTTCAGAACGCCCAGGGCCGTACCGAACCGGCGCGGGTGCGCGTGATCGACTTCGATTCCGACGACCCCGAAGCCAACGACCTGCTGGCGGTGACGCAGCTTTGGATCGCGCCCAGCGGCCTAGGGCGCAGCTACCGCCGGCCGGACGTGTTGCTGTACGTGAATGGCCTGCCGCTGGTATTCGTGGAGTTGAAGAACTCCAACGTGAAGCTGCGCAGCGCCTTCGACGGCAACGTCAGCGACTACCGCCGGGATATTCCGCGGTTGTTCGTCTACAACGCCTTCCTGCTGCTGTCCAACGCCGTCGATACGCGCGTGGGCAGCATCACGGCGGAGTGGGAGCATTTCTTTCATTGGCTGCGGCCGGATGACGAGAAGGAAAAGATTGACCGCACGCAGATCGCCGAATCCGGCACGAGCCTGGAGCGTGCCGTCGCCGGCCTGCTGTCGCCGCCGCGGCTGCTGGACTATGTCGAGAATTTCATCCTGTTCTACGCCGACACGCAAAAGGTGATCGCTCAGAACCACCAATTCATCGGCGTGAACCGGGCGCTGGTCCGCTTCGGCGAGCATCGGAGCGACGGCAAGCTGGGCGTGTTCTGGCACACGCAAGGTTCCGGCAAGAGCTTTTCGATGATCTTTTACACGCGCAAGATTCAGCGAAAACTCGGCGGCAACTACAGCTTCGTGGTGGTGACGGATCGCGAAGACCTGGACGGTCAGATCTATCGCAACTTCCTGAATACGGGCGCCGTCACCGAGCAGGATGCGGCGCGACCGAAGAACAGTACGAAGCTGCGCGAGGCGCTGGGTCAGCACAAGCGCATCGTGTTTACGCTGATCCAGAAATTCCGCTACGACCGCGGCAAAACCTACCCGCTGCTGTCGGCCCGCGACGACATCGTGGTGATCGTGGATGAGGCGCATCGTACGCAGTACAAGTCGCTGGCTGAGAACATGCGCGCTGGCCTACCGAAGGCCGCGTTCCTCGCCTTCACCGGCACGCCACTTCTGGGCCGCGAGCGTCGCACCCACGCCTGGTTCGGCGCCTACGTGTCCGAATACAACTTCCGCCAGTCGATGGACGATGGCGCGACGGTGCCGCTGTTCTACGAGAAGCGCGTGCCGGAAGTGCTGATCCAGAACGAGGCGCTCGGCGACGAGTTCTACGAGCTGCTCGAAGACGAGAACCTGGATGAGGCTCAGCAGGCCAAGCTGGAACGCGAGTTTGCCCGCGAAACCGAGGTGATCAAGCGCGACGACCGGCTCGACACCATTGCCCGCGACATCGTCTACCACTTCCCGCGTCGCGGCTATCTCGGCAAGGGCATGGTGATCTCGGTCGACAAGTTCACCGCGGTGAAGATGTGCGACAAGGTGCAGGCACTGTGGAAGGTCGAGATCAAGCGGCTGGTCGGCGAGATCGGCAAGACCGTAGACGAGCTGGACAAGTTGCGCATGCAGACGGCGCTGGCATTCATGCGCGGCGCCGAAATGGCGGTGGTGGTTTCCGAGGAAGCGGGAGAAGACAAGAAATTCGCCGCCCAGAACCTCAATATCGCACTGCATCGTAAGCGCATGGAAGCCGTCGATGCGGAAGGCCATGACATCGAGCACAACTTCAAGGACCCGAGGCATCCGCTGCAGCTCGTATTCGTCTGCGCGATGTGGCTGACTGGCTTCGATGCGCCGACGCTGAGCACGTTGTACCTCGATAAGCCGCAGAAGGATCACACGCTGATGCAGACCATCGCTCGGGCCAACCGCGTGACGAGCTACCTGATCAATGGCAAGTCGAAGATCAACGGCGAGGTGATCGACTACTACAACGTGTTCCGCAACATGAAGCGGGCGCTGGCCGACTACGCGGAGGGTGATGATGAAGAATTGCCGGTACGCGAGAAGACGGCGCTATTCGATCTGCTCGACGACGCACTGGCACAGGGCGCCGACTTCTGCGCCGAGAAGGGGATCGAGCTGACTGCCTTGCTGGAACACAAGAGCACATTCAAAAGCCTCGACGTGTTCAACCGCTTCGCCGATACGCTGCTGAGCAACGATGGCTGGCGTCGAAGCTTCAATGTCTACGAGAACACGATTTCCGCACTCTACGAGGCCTGCAAGCCGGAAATCCTGTCCGAGAGGGAACGGCCGCTGGTGTATGTATTCCAATACCTGCGCGGGGTGGTGGACGGCAAGATCGACGAGCAGGATGTCGATGCCCTCCGCGTGAAGATCGGGGAACTGCTCGATCAGAGCGTGGTAACGACCGAGAGCAATCTGCAGCAACCGAAATCGCCTCGTTACGAAGTGGTCGTGCGCAGCAGGCAATGGGATCTGCGCAATATCGACATCGAAAAATTACGGGCTGAGTTCAAACAAGCGCCGTACAAGAATATCGAGATCGAGAATCTACGCGCCTTCATTACCGCCAAGCTGGAGGAATTGCTCAGACGGAATTCGGGTCGCGTGCAATTCGCGCAGCGGTTTCAGGAAATCATTGACCGATATAACTCTGGGGGCACGACGAACGAGCAGTACTTCGAAGAGCTATCCAGGTTCACGGCCGATCTCGGAAGCGAAGACGAGCGGCACATTCGCGAGGGCCTGAGCGAACAGGAGCTGGAGCTGTTCGACGTGCTGAAGCAGGAGAAAATGACCAAAGCTGAAGAGCAGCAGGTCAAGCTCGCTGCGAAGGATCTGCTGCATCGACTGTTACAACAGCAGCCGAAGGTCCTGGTCGCCGGCTGGTATAAGGACGCACAGAGTCAACGTCGAGTGAGATCGGTGGTTGAGGAAACCCTTGACCAGAAACTGCCCGACAGCTACGACCGTATGCGCTTCAAGGCCGCATGCGACAGCTTATTCGACCTCATCGTTAATCGGACAGTTAACGACCCCCACTGGAATACAAGCATCCACAGTGAATAAGCGGGAATGCTCACTGTATTGGTATTGGGATTCCAAAGCTTACTATCAGCACTGTTCGCTTCGAACTGCAGGCGACGATTTGGTGACAATTGGTGGAGCGGAGGAGGATCGAACTCCCGACCTCTGCATTGCGAACGCAGCGCTCTCCCAGCTGAGCTACCGCCCCACACAGACGAAAAGTATAGCAAGTTTGTGCGCCTACGTCGGCGATGTCATCTGAATCTGCGTGGCAGCGTTAAAAGGCAGATGCGAGGATGGCGGGGCACGGAGAGAACGCGACACCATCTGCTCCGGTTCAACTATATATCTGGAAAATCCCATGAACAGGTTTACAAAATACTCATTGGCGGTCAGCGGTTTGCTCATGGCCTCGATGCCGGTATCGGCGATGCGGCCGTCGCACGCGGCCCCGGCCTTCCGCCCGGGCGAGGTCATCGTCAGATATCGGGATAAGGCCTCGCTGAACGGCATCAATGCGATGAAGAGCCGGCTTGCGCTGAAGCGCGTCGGGGCAACGCTCGGCGGACGTTTTGAGCGACTGGAATTGCCGGCGGTGATGGACGTCGCGGGCGCGATCAGGACGTTGGCCAACGATCCTTCGGTGGAATCGGTGCAACCGAATTATGTGAAGCGGCGCTTTCAGGCAGCGACGGTTCCGAACGATCCGGATTTCGGCCTGCAGTGGGGCCTCGACAATACCGGTCAGGCCAATTTCATCGCCGGCGGTCCTGCTGGTTTTGTCGGCGCGGATATGGATCTACTCGCGGCCTGGGATCCGACGGGCGACGGCAGCTTCCCGCAGACCGGCAACCGCTCGGTGACGGTAGCGATCATCGACAGTGGGTTTCAGACCGATCATCCGGATTTCATTCATCCGGACAGCACGTCGAATTTCATTGCCGGCGTAAATTTCACGGCGAACCCGACCAATTCTGATGTCGCACCGGATTCATCCGGCGATGCGCATGGCACCGAGGTCGCGGGTTGCCTCGGCGCGGTCGGCAATAACGGCACCGGCGTCGCGGGCGCGATCTGGAACGTGAAGATGATGCCGCTGAAATTCGGTTTCGACACCGCATCCGAAATCGCAGCGCTGCAATATGCCGTCAGCAACAGGGTGCAAATCGTCAACGCCAGCTTTGGTGGCCCGACCTACGATCCTGCCGAACTCACTGAGCTGCAGGATCTGAACAACAATGGCATCTTGTTCGTGACTGCCGCCGGCAACGAAAACTCCAATACCGACTTCGCTGGCGCCAATTATCCGGCCGGTTATCTCCTGCCAAATGTGCTCCCGGTGGCCGCCACCAATCGGCAAGACGGGATCGCCAGTTTCAGCACGTTCGGTCCGACCTCGGTGCCGCTCGCCGCGCCCGGCCTGCAAATCACCACGACCGAAACCAATAGCGGCTATAGCGCGTCGCCCGGCGTGTACGGAACTTCGTTCTCCGCGCCGTACGCGGCAGGCGTCGCAGCGCTGATCAAGAGCTATAACGCGAGCGCCGACGATACCGAGCTGAAATCACGGCTGATCGAAGGCGCCAATGCCGGCGTCGACACGACGAATCCGGTGAATCTTCTCGTCGCCGGCGGCCGCATCGACGCAGCGCACTCGCTCGCGCTGGCGGGTACGGGGCCGTCGCTGGTGATCCTGCCGGTCAGCATCAGTTCGTATCTGGCGACCAATCCCGACTCCGGAACGGGTTCGATCACGGTGCCGGTGACCGCTCCGGTACGCATCGTGGGCGATTCCGGAAACAGCTGTTATGCGGACCCGAACAATGCATCCGCTGGCAATTGCGTGCTGAATCCGGGCGATTCGGCCGATCTGCACGTCACCGTGCAAAATCTGTGGAATAACGCAACCGGCGTCGCCGGCACCCTCACCGCCAGCAACGGCGTAAGCGTTACCGGCGGCAGCGTGAGCTTCGGGGATATCCCGCACCTAGGCACCGCGACCGGCACATTTCACATCACGGTGCCGTCGAGCCTGCAAGGCCACCAGTATCTGAATTTCACGCTGGCACTCACCGCCACGGGCGGCTATTCAGCCGAGCGCCACTTCATACTGGAAGTCGGCACGCTGTCGAACAACGTCGCGGTCTCGCAGGCGATCGGCACCAGTCTCTACGATAACTACCATACCTGGACCTTCACGCTCGGCGCTTTACCGCAGGGACAGGATACGCTGAGCTTCGAAGCCAACGCCGCCAACGACGTCGATATCATCGTCAGCTATCAGTCGCCGCCCCAGTACCTAATCGACGCTAACGGCTACGGCGATCCCAACGCGTATTACTACTACAACGTTCCGGATACACAATCTGGCGCCGGCTTCGGGCCTGGAGGCTTTACGGAGTATGTGAACATCCCGAATCCGTCCCCCGGCGTCTATTACATCACCGTCGTCAATTACGACCAGGCGAACTCGGTTTATCAACTGGCGGCGTTCACCAATACCGGCGGTGTCGGTTCGGCGCGCAGCTCAACGGTCGAAGCGCAACAAGCCGCCGGCGACAGCGGCGGCGGGGCATTCGATCCAGCGCTGCTGGGACTGTTCGCAAACCTGGCGTTAATCCGGCACCTGCGCCGACGTCGTGTGTGAATCAAACAGCTGGCCGCCGCTTGGAGCCTCTGGTTACGGGTCCGGGAATTGCACGGGTCACGGCGAGCGGCGTGCGGGGGCTTCCGTTGCAGGCGAAAGCCTGCTAAAACGCGCGCCTGTTTTGCTATCTGAATTTGGAGTCGCAGACGTATATGGCGGGACGACCCGGCAAAAAAACGCAACCCCAGCAGCCGACCAAGCCGTTCGACGAATTCGCCGACGATGCTGAAGGTTTCGAGGAAGATGTGCCTGCCGTGGATGCCAAAGGCAATCCCACCGCGCCGGGCAATGCCAGCCGCGACTGGCGCGATGTCGAGAAATATCGCGAGCAGCGCGAATTGCGCCGCATCATCGGCGATGATCTTGATGACCTCGACGACAGACCGGGCCGCCGCAAGCGCTGAAAATCCGGCGCCGAAAGATTGACGTTGGCGGTTTTCCGTTATCCCACTTATTTTATTTTGGCAGCGCGTTCGACAGGAACTCGAACGCGTCGTCGACCGTGTCCGAAAAATGAAACAGGGATAAATCCTCCGCGTTGATAAGCCCGCGGCGGACGAAACCCTCGAAGTTGACCGTATCGCGCCAGAATCCAGAGTCGAACAGGACGGTTGGGCGCTTCACTGAACGCTGCGTCTGCATCAGCGTCAGCACCTCGAACAGCTCGTCGAACGTACCGAAACCGCCGGGGAAAATCACGAACGCTTCCGCAATGTTCATGAACCAGAACTTGCGCATGAAGAAGTAGTGGAAGTCGAAATCGCGGTCCTGATCAAGAAACTCGTTCGGGATCTGCTCGTTCGGCAACGCGATGCTGAGCCCGATGTTGAGCTTGCGATGCACACGCGCCGCCCCTTCGTGCGCGGCCTGCATGATGCCGGGACCGCCTCCGGTGCAGATGTGATAGTACCGCCTCGGGACATGTGCCGAGAGTGTCCAGCGCGCGAGCCGCTCGGCAAGATCGGCCGCGTCGCGATAGTGCCGGGCGGAGTCCGCATCGGCGGACTCCTTGCGCACGCGCGCGGACCCGAAAAAAATGATCCCACGCGATACGCCTTCGGCGCGAAGGCGATTCTTCGGTTCGACGTATTCGCAAAGGATGCGGATCCCGCGCGCCTCGTCACCGGTCAGAAACTTCATGTTTTTGAAGGCTTCCATTAGGGCCTGTTAACACTTACTTTGATCGTTGCGTTGTCGTCCAAGAGGGCGCCGGCCAAGGCGCGGACCGCAGGGCATGGTGGTTCCATGGCCAAGGTCCGAAACGCCGGCGGGCACCCTTTTGGACACAACCCGGAGGGACGGGACCGTATGGGCACAGCGCCACGTCTCTCACTCCTCGTGTACTTCAAGTACACGACGTCGCTCGTTCCTCGCGCTGTGCCCATACGGTCTCCGTCGCAGCGATCAAAGTAAGTGTTAACAGGCCCTACTCCCCTGAAGTTCGCGGCAAACGGTTATTTTAAGCCGAAGGCAGTCTTCGCGCGCGGGTGACCGGGCTGGGTATCTGACACGAGTTCGGCCGATTCGGTGATAATAAACCTCCGATTGATCCCCGTATGTTTCTATGTCAAACGACCCCGTCGTCATTGTTTCCATCGCCCGTACGCCCATGGGCGGCTTGCTTGGCTCACTTTCCTCGTTGACCGCGAATCAGCTCGGCGCCGTTGCCATCAAAGCTGCTGTCGCGCGCGCCGGACTGAAGCCCGAAGACGTCGAAGAGGTCATCATGGGCAACGTGCTCATGGCCGGACAGGGTCAGGCGCCGGCACGGCAAGCTGCGCTCGGTGCGGGATTACCGTTGGGCGTGAGCTGTACGACGATTAACAAGATGTGTGGATCCGGCCTGAAGGCCGTGTTTTTCGCGCATGATCTGATCAAGGCGGACTCGGCGCGCATCGCGGTCGCCGGCGGCATGGAAAGCATGTCGAACGCACCGTTCATGTTGCCGAAAATGCGGAGTGGCCATCGCTTCGGCCACACCGAGGTTCTCGATCACATGGCCTGCGACGGTCTTGAAGACGCCTATGAAAAGCGCACGCCGATGGGTGTGTTTGCCGAGCGCACCGTGGAGCGCTACGGGTTCACGCGCGCACAACAGGACGAGTTTGCGATCGCTTCATTGACCCGCGCGCAAAAAGCCGGCAGCGACGGCAGCTTTGCGTTCGAGATCGTGCCGGTCGAAATCGCGGCGCGCAACGGCAGCGAAACCGTCGCCATCGATGAACAGCCGGGCAAGGCGAAACCGGACAAGATTCCGACGTTGAAACCGGTGTTCAAGAAAGACGGCACCATCACCGCCGCCAACTCCAGCTCGATTTCCGACGGCGCCGCGGCGCTGACGCTGATGCTGCAATCAGAAGCAAAAAAGCGCGGCCTGCAGCCGCTCGCGCGGATCGTTGGCCTATCGCAGCATTCGCGTAAGCCAGACGAATTTCCCATCGCCCCGATTTATGCGATCACCCGCCTCCTGGAAAAAACCGGCTGGAAATCCAGCGACGTGGATCTGTGGGAAATCAACGAAGCATTCGCGGTGGTCGCCATGGCGGCAATGAAAGACCATCACCTGCCACACGAACGCGTCAACATTCACGGTGGCGCCTGTGCGCTCGGTCATCCGATTGGCGCCAGCGGCGCGCGCATCGTCACCACGCTGATCGGCGCGCTGCGCAAAACCGGTGGCAAACGCGGCATCGCCAGCCTGTGCATCGGCGGCGGCGAAGCGGTGGCAATGGCGATCGAGTGCCTGTAAAAGGATTAGGGCAAAGAGCCCACGCATCTCTCCGGCGCTTTATGAGAAGATCAAGCTCGACTATCGCCGCCGAAATTTGCGTCCGTGACGCCGCCGACTACTTACACCGATCTGAAGTATTTCGCCGAACTGTTCACGACCGGCGTCCCGATTCTGACTTATCACAAGCTCGGACCACGGCCGCCGGGTACGCGGCTGCGCGGTATGTATATCAGCGAGCGACTGTTCCGCAGCCAACTTTCGGAGTTGCGCGCCGCCGGCTTCACTAGCGCATTGCCGACCGACGCTGTGGGCGTCGGCAAGCGCAACGACCAGAGCCGTATCGTACTGAGCTTCGACGACGGCTACGTCAATGTGCTGCGCCATGGCCTCGCGGCACTCGACAAGTTCGGCTTCAAGGCGATCCAATTCATTGTCGCCGACCAGATCGGCGGCCATAACGTGTGGGACGAAATCGAAGGTGAAGTGCGTGAGCCACTGATGAGCTACGAGGATCTGCGAAGCTGGCTCGCGGCCGGACATGAGCTCGGTTCGCACACGTTGTCACACGCGCGACTTACGGAAGTACCGGTACAGCAGGCGCGCGAAGAAATCACCGCGAGCAAGAAGCTGCTGGAAGATCTTTTCGGCATTCCGGTGCATCACTTCTGCTATCCCTATGGCGCGTGGAATCCGAGAGTGCGCGACTGGGTCCAGGAAGCCGGCTACCGCACCGCCTCTTCCTGTGAATTCGGCGTCAACGGTGCAGGTCAGGATCCGTTCGTCCTCAGGCGCATCCAGACACGTTACCGCTCCTGGGGTCTCAGAGGCCTGCGAGAACGCGCCCGGCTGATGCGAAACTGAGTACGCGACCGGCACAACGCGGCGGCCACGCGGCGTTCACCCCGCGTTCACCACAACCGGATCAGCATGATATGCAACAGCATTCGCCCGCAGGAAAACCCATTCGCTTTCCCGGAGTCCCCATGTTCAAAGCCTTGCTGCTGATGTTGTCCGTGCTGGCGATACCAGCGGCATTCGCCGCGGAACCCACCGAAACCGTCGATGCCTTCCACGCCGGCCTGCTCGCCAACATGCGTGCCGGCAATCAAGTGGCGTGTGCCGATCGCATGCAGAAACTCGGTGCGGCGGTCGATAAGGATTTCGATATCCCCTTTCTCGCGCAACGCGTATTGCGCAAGCGCTGGGACGGACTCACGGACACGCAGCACTCGCAATTCATCTCGGTATTCCGCGAGCTCGTTGTGATCACCTACGTCACCAATTTCTCCAGCTACGACGGCGAGACTTTTGCGACCGTCGACACGCAGGACATGAACGGCGGATTCAAGAACGTGCGCGCGTTACTGAAACCCACCAGCGGCGACACCGTACATTTCGACTATGTACTGCATAAAAACAATGACGGCTGGCGCATCGTCAATATCATCGCCGATGGCGTCAGCGATCTCGCCGTGCGTTCGACGCAGTACGAGCAGAAATTCCAGGAAAAAGGCTACGACGGCCTGATCGCCGCGTTACGCGAGCAGATTGTGAAAGCCAAAGAGAAGTGCTGAGGAAGATTTAGAAAACAACACGCCGCCCGCCATCCTCACACAATCTTCACACTCAGCGAACCGATGCCTTCGATGCTCGCATCAAGTGTATCTCCCGCGACTACGGGTCCGACACCGCCGGGCGTTCCGGTGTAGATCAAATCGCCGGGCAGCAATACCTGAAATCGGGAAAGATGGTGGATCAGTTCCGGCACACTCCAGATCAGGTGGCTGATACAGGAGTCCTGGCGCAGCCGGCCGTTAACGCGCAACTGGATGCGCCCCTTGTCCGGATGCCCAATCCGCGATACCGGACGCAGGTCGCCGCACGGCGACGAATAATCGCAACTCTTGCTCAGATCCCAGGGGCCGCGCAGATCGCGCGCTTGTCTCTGCAAATCGCGTCGCGTCATATCGAGCCCGACCGCGTAACCAAACACTGCGGCGGCCGCTTCGTCCGGCAATGCCCGATATACGGTGCGGCCAATGGCAACAACCAATTCCACCTCGTGCTCGAAGTCAGCGGTTTCAGGCGGATAGGGGACTTCACCACCCGGGGCGACGATGGTGTCCGCCGGCTTCATGAAGAATAGTGGCGGCTCTCGTTCTGCGTGTGAGCCGTCCTCGGCGGTATGCTCAACGTAATTACGGCCGACGCAATAAATCCGGTGGACCGGAAAGCGTTGCGGACTCGCCGCAACAGCGACCGTGGGCAGAGACTGTGGCATTACCGCATAGCGACCGCGATCGTTTTTGACGAAGTAATTCATGACCGCTTTCCTCCGTGACGAACTCTTCTATCGCACCGGCCGCTCCGCGTCCGGTTGCTCCTCCGGCGCCGCATGACGGAACGCGTCCAACGTTCGGCATGCGGTATCGATACGCAGAATAGTCGGAAAATCGTCGATTGGCACCTGGAATCGCCGCGCGTTATAGATCTGCGGCACCAGATACGCATCGGCCACGCTGGGCTCGTCACCCGCCGCATATCGGCCGGCAAGCGAATTTTCCGCGGCCAGCATGCGTTCCAGTGCGATGAAGCCTTCGCGGATCCAGTACGAATACCAGTTTTGGCGGGCCGTCGCGTCAAGACTATAAGCGTCGCGCAACCGGTTCACCACGCGCAGATTGTTGAGCGGATGAATCTCGCAAGCGATGAATTGGGCGATCGATAGCGCCCATGCGCGCGCGGCCGGTTGGTCGGGAATTACCAGTTTGCCGGGAAAGCGGCGATCCAGGTAATCGATGATTGCCAGCGACTGCGCAATGCGTTGTCCCTCATGCTCAATCAGGGGCACCAAGCCCTGCGGATTGATGGTGCGCGCATAGTCCGGCAACGACAGATTCGGCACACCGCTGGGAACATTTGCCTCCGCCCGCAGCGGTACCGCGACGTAGTGATAGGGAATGTTTTTGAGCGCGAGCGCGATACGGACACGGTACGCCGCAGAACTTCGCCAGAAGCTGTACAGCGTCAACGGCGCGGCGGCCGTGTCGTCACTCATCAGCATTCTCCGTTCCGGGATCGACCGCGCTCTATCTATACGCGGCTTCCGTCAGGATCGCCACCGCACCGCTGGCACAGCGGTTGCCTAAATATACTATTTAGAGCCTTACTATGAGAAAAAGCAGCGGTGCGGCCTCGCAGGCATCTCCGCACCGCCACAAGGCTGGGCCACTGTTAACCGACGGCCCGGCTGGAGAGAGAACAACGGTTTTGACCAGCAGTTTGTGTGCCATCGCTGATCGTCGGCCGCTGCGCGGTGCCCGCAAGTGCCGTTTGTGGCGAGCCGAACCGGCTTCAGCTCAATACGCAGCGCTCACCGCTCGGTACGGTTGCTGCACCAGCCAAGCGCCCTTGAATCCGAGGGTGTCGCGAAGACTGTCAGCCTTGGCGCGCGCTTCCGCGGCCGTCGAAAAGCCGCGCAATTGCAGGCGGTACCAGGTACGGCCATCAATCTGCACGCCCATTACGACTGGTGCATAGCCGGCCACAGAAAGTTTCCGCGCTTCACCGCGCGCGATTTCCGCCTCCGCATAAGAACCGAGGTTCAACGCCCATACCGGCTCGGCACCATCAGCAGTTGCGGATGTACCGGCCGAAGAGACGTGGGCGACGGGCTGCGGCACTGCCGCTGAAGGCTGACCGGGCCGCGATGTCGCCGCACCGGCTCCTTCGAGGGATTCCACCTTGACCGGTGCCGGCGGCGGTTGCGCAGCGGGCTCCGCACCATGTGCCGGCATCATACGTTCGCGGGCTGCCGCCCAAAACGTCGAATCGCGCCGCTCCAGTCGCGGCGCTGCAGTTCCTTCCACCACGAAGCAGTATGACGGCGACAGCGCAAGAACAGCAGAACTCAGCGAAGGCATGACCGTCGCCCCGCCGCGCGCAGCACAGGCTTCACGTCCCGCGCTGCTGCTGGTGAAGAAATATTCGCCGTCGCTGATATTCGCGCGTTGCGAGCCGAAAAAGACATATAGGGGCGTGGCCATGGAATCAGCGGGCCGGTGCCATTCCACTCGCAGCTCGCCATGTGCAAGCGTGACAATGGTCTTGGCATCGGCAGGATCGGCGGACAACGGTAGTTTCTCGATCGCAATTTCCGTTTCCGGTCCGAGTTCGACGGAGCCGAAATGATCGAACGCGAGCCGCAACGCACCGCCGGCGCCCACCCGAATCACGTCGCGCTCGGCGAAGGTTTCGCCGCCGTGCAGCCAGGAGCGGTCGCCGAGTTGTTCGACGATCGCGTTGCCGACGACGGAATCGACCACAAAGCCATCCCCCTGCGCGGCTGCCGCGAAGGACGCCAGCGATGCCGAAAACACCCAAGTCAACTTCCACGCAACGCTCATTTCCGCCCCCCGCCAAGTTCCGCAAACGGGCGCCCGACGGCAATCGCACGCCCTTGCGCCCAGTCAACGCCCATCTTGCGCAACGGCTCCAGTAGTTCCCGATCCTCGACATGCTCGGCGATCGTAAGCAAGCCGGCCTCATGCCCGATCCGGTTGATCGTCTCGACAACACCGAGATCAGACGGGCTCACCAGCATGGAGCGGACGAAGCTGCCGTCGATCTTCAGGTAGTCCACATCGAATTTCTTGAGATAGGAAAACGACGCCATGCCGGCACCGAAATCGTCGAGCGCGAAGCGACAGCCGGCCTCCGTTACCCGACTTATGAAACGTATTGCTTCGGTGAGCCGCGAAACGGCGGCAGTCTCGGTGATTTCGAAACAGACCCGCTGCGGATCGACCGCCGACGCCTTGAGTTCGGCAAGGACGTAGGCAAGAAAATGGTCGTCACCCAGCGACTGGCCCGACAGGTTCAACGCATAAACAATATCGTCCTGTGGCAGGGCTGCAATACCGCGCAAGGCATGGCGCACGACCCAGCGATCGAGGGCACCCATCAGGTAAAAGCGCTCCGCGGCGCGGATGAAGGCGCCCGGTGGAATCAGGTGCCCATCGTCATCACGGATGCGCACCAGCAGTTCCCGATACACCGGTCGCTGCGGCGGCGCCAGACTGACGACATCTTCGAAATACAGCGCGAAGCGCTCCTCGTCGAGTGCACGTCCGAGCTTGCCGACCAGATTCATATCAGCGTAGCGACGCGGCAGATCGTCACTGTCGTCGGCGTAGCGCGCACGATCGCGGCCGGCATCCTTGGCCGCAAAGCATGCCGCGTCGGCGAGACTCATCGCCCGCGTGATATTTTCGGTGGCGGCGTCGACAGCGCTGACACCGACGCTGATAGTCACTGCGTAAGCCTGTCCCGCCCAATAAAAACGGAACCGCCGCACCGCATCGAGCAGCGTGTCGATGAGCGGCCGGACGGTGCGCAAGTCATGCTTCATGATCAGCACGCCGAACTCGTCACCGCCGAGCCGCGCGAAAGCATCCTCACCGAGATGGATGCGCAACTGGGCCGCCAGTTCGTGTAGCAACTCATCGCCCGCGACATGTCCGAGCGTATCGTTGATGACCTTGAACTGATCAACGTCAATATAGCCGAGCACCGCGCTGCCACCGCTGCGCCGCAGTTCGGCATGCGCTTCGCGCGCACGCGCCTCAAATTCTTCGCGGTTGAACAGCCCGGTCACCGAATCGTGGCTGGCGCGATAGGCAAGCTCCTCGGTAAGCAGCTTGCGCTCGCTGATGTCCTCGAAAACCAACACCTGGCTGCCATCGCCAGCGATGGGCGTCGCTCGCAGCGAAACCGCAATACGGCGCCCATCACGATGAAGCAGAAACAACTCGCCGGCGGCATCATCGGATACGCCATCGCGTACCGGGACCGGCTGCAGCCCGTGGGGAGTGTTCGGCGCTGGCGTCATCAGGCGGAAGATCTTTTGCAGCGGCTGTCTGAGAGCGGCATGGCGCGCCCAGCCGGTGAGGCGTTCGGCCTGTTCATTGAACTCGACGATAGAACCCTCACCGCCAGTGACGATCACACCGTCCTTGATCGTGCGCAACAAGGCACCCGTGCGTCGCGCCTGTTCCGTCGAGCGTCGTCGCAAGTGGTCGTCGCCAGCTCCGTTCAACTCGGCAAGCACGCGGCCCTGCACATAGCTCAACGCCAGCACCACGCTTTGCCCGCCGGCAAATGTGAGGTCGATCCGCGCCCTCCGCTCCGCCGCGAGCGTCGCGAGAACTTCGGCCAAGCGTCCGCGATCGACTGGCTCGACCATTTCCAGAATATCCATGCCGACGATATCGTCAGGCGATTCGTCGAGCAGAACGCTGGCGCTCGTGTTCATCGCGACCGCCGCGAAGCCTGCATCGAGCAACATCATCGGCGTGCTGGCACCGCGAAAAATATCCGCGAACGGCTCCCCGTGGCGCACCAGACCGCGCCGTGGGGATGCACCCTTGCGTTCGACACGCTGATACAGGCCGGGAGCGAATTGCACGAGGTGAAACAAATCTTCGTGCTCAAGTTGGAACTCCAGCGCACCGACGAGTAGCATGCCGCGCGGCCGCAGCGCCGCGTAGAAATACTCCAGCACCTGCCTATGCAGTGCCGGCTGCAAATTCAGCAATAAGTTGCGCGCGACGATCAGATCGAGATCGAGAAACGGCGATGCCTGCGCGACGGCGTCATGAGCCAGAAACTGGCAGCGGCGCCGTAGTTCGTAATCAACGCGCGGATCATCAGACGTACGACTCAGATAGCGGTTGCAGAAGTGGGGTGGGATGCGCGTCGCCAGCGCGGCCGAAAATACTCCCGCCTGCGCAGTACGCAACAACTCGGTGTCGCGATCACTACCGAAGACGACGAATCCAGATGCTTCGTCCGCCGCCAGAAAGGTATCAGTGGCAATTATCGCGGTCGTGAAGACGTCCTCGCCATCGAAGCAGCCGGGCACCCAGATCCGCTGGCAGTCGGTTTCACGCGCACGCAACAGCAGCACCGCGCGCAACGCTTCGAGCACGATCGTGTCCCTGAACAGTTGGCCTTGCGGCCGCATGATTTCGTGGATCAGCCCGGATACCGCGACAGGATCGCTGGCCAGCATCGCGCGATATTCCTCAATCGTGGCGACGTTGAGCACGTGCATGCGGTGACGGATACATCGCAGCACCGCGTCGCGCTGGTAGTGATCGAGGGAGACACCGTGACCGGCAACGATTCGGGAAATGGCGAGATAAACGCGATCGAGCCCACCGCGATCCGAAATTTCATCGGCGTCACGATCGGCCTCAATCATCACGCCGATCCCCGATCCGCTTCCCGATTCGCTCATGACTCGCCTGTTCCTTCCCCGCACAGAACGCATGTCCAGCGATCAACCCAGGACCCGGCCCTCATGGCCTTGGCAGTTCTACCGTGGAATTTCGCCCTGGGTCAGTCAACATTGCTCACATCTGCGCCGCTGCAGCGTGAACGATATTATTTTCGTAAGATAGAATTAAATTCAAATTGAATCAAGAGGTTTTTTTTAATTTTTGATAAATGCCCTTAGATTCTCGGTTTTGTCGGCACAGCGTTCTCAGCGCATCTCTTCATCGCCCGCCAGCAGCACGGGCAGCGCGCGGCCGAGAATTGCACGGATTTTTTCCATACCGGCTTCAATCGACGCCTGAATTTCGCCATGGATATCACCGGAGCCGATGCCGGCCGCCCAGTTCACGCTGACCGCGAGGCAGGCGTAATCGATATCGAGCTCACGTGCGAGCGCCGCCTCCGGCATCCCGGTCATGCCGACCATATCGCAGCCGTCGCGCTTGAGCTTGCGGATTTCTGCGGCCGATTCCAGGCGTGGCCCCTGCGTCACCGCAATGACGCCGCCGTCCGCGATATCGATGCGGTGCGCCAGTGCCGCATGCAGCAATTCGCGGCGCACGCGCTCGCTATAAGGCTCGGTGAATTCGACATGCTGCAACTCGGAACGCGTACCGTCGGAGTAGGTGTGTTCGCGTCCCCAGGTGTAGTCGATGAGATCCACCGGCGCTGCAACCGCGCCTGGCGGCAGCCAGGGCGCAATACCGCCAACGGCCGCGATGGCGACCACCGTACGCACACCCGACTCTCTCAGCGCCCACAGATTCGCGCGATAGTTGATTGCATGGGGCGGCAACTTGTGCCCTTCGCCGTGACGCGCGAGAAACGTCGCTTCGATACCGTAGATCCGTCCCACAAGCAGCGGCGCGGACGGCTTGCCATACGGCGTGTCGAGATCAAGCCGGTCACGCACATCGAGTCCCGGCCATTGGTTCATGCCGGTACCGCCGATGACGGCAACTTTGCCAAGCGTAGGCGAACGCGGGCGGTGTGACTTGCTCAAGCATGGCTCCTTAAACTTAGGACCTGTTAACACTAACTTTAATAGCTGCGTTGCCGCCCAAAAGGGCGCCAGGCAAGGCGCGGCGAGCGAAGTGTGGTGAATCCACATGAGCGAAGCGTAACGCGGCATGGCGCCCTTTTGGGCGCAACCCGAAGGGACGGGGACCGTATGGGCACAGCGCCGCGTCTCTCGCTCCTCATGTACTTCAAGTACATCACGTCTCTCGTTTCTTGCGCTGTGCCCATACGGTCTCCGTCGCAGCGATCAAAGTTAGTGTTTGCAGGTCCTAGCAAAGACATTTCCAGTTTGCGGCGGGCCTACTCATGCACCGCATAAATACCCGGTAGCTGCCGCCAGTATTCCTTGTAATCCATGCCACAGCCGAATACATAGCGATCCGGCAGTTGAAGACCGACGAACTCCGCTTCCGCACCCGGCACGCGCGTCGCCGGATGTTTTTCGGCCAGCACCGCGACTTTCAGGCTCGCGGGTACCTGTTCCTGCAGCGCCTTGCGCACGGCGAGCAGCGTGCGGCCCTCGTCAAGAATGTCGTCGATCACCAGCACATGGCGACCGGTCAATTCGACCTGCGGCTGGCGCTTCCACAAGAGGCCGCCTCCGGTCGTCGCGCCGCGATAGCGCGTCGCATGCAGATAATCCAGCTCGAAGGCAAACGTTATGCGTTTGAGCAATTCGGCTGCCGGCACCATGCCACCGCTCATGACAACCAGCACCAACGGATTGAGATTCACATACTCGCGCTCCAGCGCGACGGCGATCCGATCGTAGGCAGCGTTCACCTCGGCTTCGTCACATAAGCAATCGGCATTGGCGCGAACGCGCAGCGCATCTTCGAATCGGGTCATGGGGTCAGGCGGCCATTGGCAATTATTATGTTTCGCGGCGATACAGCTGCTTCAAGCGCGCACTCGACAGCCGCGAGCGGCGTGTGGGCAAGGCTTCGAGCAGCCGCACCAGATTTTCGCGACTATTGCACACCGGCAACATGTCGCAACCGGCTTCGAGCGCCAGTCGCGCACGGTCCTCGATCTCGCCGGCGACCGCCGCACCGGCCATGCACAGATCGTCGCAGAAGACGGCGCCGTTATATTTCCACTTGCTGCGCAGCAGGCCGTGAATCCAGCGCCGCGACAGCGATGCCGGCAAGTCATCGAGCGCCGTGTAACGCACATGCGCCATCATCAGCGATTCGATGCCGTCTTCCACAAGCGTGCGGAACGGCAGTAGATCGCGACTTTCGATTTCCGGCAACTTGCGGCGATCGATCGGCAATTCGGTGTGCGAATCGGCGGCGACGGCGCCATGTCCCGGGAAATGCTTACCGGTGGCGGCCAGCCCCGCTTCATTGAGACCGGCGCGGAACGCGCGCGCAAGTTCGATGACGATCTGCGGATCCGCACTGAATGCGCGATCGCCGATGACTGTGCTGACGCCATAGTCGAGATCGAGTACCGGAGCGAAGCACAGATCGATGCCGGATGCTGCCAGCTCGCGGCCGACGGTCAGGCCGTGCGCTCGCGCTTCCTCGACCGCGCGAGTGGCGGATTCCTCGTAGACGCGACTCAATGTGCCCATCGCCGGAATCCGCGTGAAGCCGACGCGGAAGCGCTGGACACGGCCGCCTTCGTGGTCCACGGCAATCAACAACCGCGGCGACTTGATTCGCAACAATTCATCGCACAGCGCACGCAACTGGCCAGGTTCGCTGTAATTGCGGGCAAACAGGATTACACCACCGATCAGCGGGTGCGCCAGCACTTCGCGATCCTCGGCGGTCAACGCCAGTCCTCCAACATCGCCCATCAGCGGGCCAAGCATCGTCATTGTTGTCCTGATTGCCATCGTTGCTGCAGCAGAAAATGCGCCATCACCATTCGCGGTACGGGTGCAGCGCGAGTGCGTGATTGTAATAGCGACGCTCGTCGGTGACTTCGCTGCCAATCCAATCGGGCCGCGCGAAGACCTGGGTAGCATGTGTCAGCTCGATCTCAGCGACGACCAGCCCGGCGTTGCGTCCCTCGAACTCGTCGATTTCCCAGGTCATGCCTCCGAACTCCACATAGTGCCGGGTCTTATCCAAGCAGGCGACGCATAGCGTGTCGAGTATCTCGTTCGCCTCAATCAGCGGAATTTCGTACTCGTATTCCGCGCGTGCGCTGCCGACCACGGCCGCTTTGATATTGAGATGCGCACAGCGGTCCTGTAGGCGTACGCGCACCGACGCGCGGCCAGTCTCCTGCGTCAGATAGCCCTGCCGCATGTGCGCCGAGCGCTGCACCGCGATGCGCCAACCCTCGTGCGTTACCAGAAATTTTCGTTCGATCTCGATCGCCATGGATCTAGGGCCCGTTAACACCAACTTTGATCGCTGCGTTACTGCCCAAAAGGGCGCCAGGGCGGCCCTGCCCGCACCCACGCTTCGCGGCACCGTGGCAGGGCCTTCTGGCGCGTCGAGCGAAGTGTGGTGATTCCACATGAGCGAGGCGCAACGCAGCATGGCGCCCTTTTGGGCGCAACCCAGGCCCGCGGCACGGTGCCGTGAGCGCAGCGAGCGTGGGGTGAGGCGCGCGTTGTGCGCGAAGCATTGCTTCGCGCGTGGCGAACGCCCGGCAACGCCGGGCCGGGGCGTAGCCGGACGCGGGCCGGTTCGGCGCCTCCCGCACCCATTGCTGCGCAAACACCGTGTCGGCGCCGATAGGACGGGACCGTATGGGCACAGCGCCACGTCTCTCACTCCTCATGTACTTCAAGTACATCACGTCTCTCGTTCCTTGCGCTGTGCCCATACGGTCTCCGTCGCAGCGATCAAAGTTGGTGTTAACAGGCCCTGGCCTGAAGGCGAGCATCGCCGATCCACTCCAGTGCGGACGCGGCGAGCCGCACATCGATGAAATCACGCAGCGCGCACGCGAAAATTCCGGTGTCGGACGTAGTGAAGAAGCGATGTACCGGGGCATCTGAGCATGTATCGTCTACGGCCAGCCCACGCTCTGCCAGGATGCGGCCGAGATGGCGCGCAACAGCGGGTGCCGGATCAATGACTTCCGCATTCGGCCCGACGATGCGGCGAATCGTGTCGATGACGAATGGGTAGTGCGTACAGGCAAGCACAACATGGTCGGCACCAGCGGCGAGCGCCGGTGCGAGGAATGTGCGCAGCATCGCTTCAGTTTCGGGCGTATGCGCTTGGTTCGACTCGATACGCGCAACGAGGCCGGGGCAAGGCTCACCGATGATCTTGATGCCCTGGGCGTGGCGCTCTGTAGTCGCAGCGAACAATTCCCCTTGCAGTGTGGCCGGCGTCGCCAGCACGGCGACGACGCGGCTGCGTGTGCCTCGTGCGGCCGGCTTCACCGCCGGCTCCATACCGATGAACGGGATCTCCGGAAACTGCGCGCGCAGATGCTTCAGCGCGGCCGCCGACGCGGAATTGCAGGCAACGACGATGGCCTTGCAATCGCAAGCGAGCAGGAAGCGCACGATGCCATCGGCGTAGCGGCACAGCGTCTCCGCAGGCTTCGGGCCGTAGGGAATATGAATTTGGTCGGCGATGTAAATCGTCGCTTCGCAGGGTAACTGGCGCGTGATTTCGCGCCACACCGACAGACCGCCGACGCCCGAGTCGAAGACTCCGACCGGCCGCCGGTTGTTGTGCGCCGCCGGTTCAGCCATCGACTGGCAGCTTGTCGCGCCAGGAATACGCGGGATCGCCAATGACGACGAAATTTGGATTCAACAGCGAATCCTTCTGGTTGTAGAGCAATGGCGAAAAATCCGGCAGCTTCAGCACCTGGGCTCCGGCCTGCTCGGCGACGCAGTGGCCGGCACCGGTGTCCCACTCCGACGTCGGACCCGTGCGCGGATACAGATCGGCTGAGCCTTCGGCAACCAGGCAGAATTTCAGCGAAGAGCCACGGCTGACCGCATCGTGCAGGGGCATTTTTGCAAGGAAGGCTTCGAGCGCGGCGTCGCGATGCGATTTGCTGACGACCAGCGCCGGTTTCGCCGGTACCTTGCGCGTCGTGATTTTTTCGCGCCGTCCTTCCTTGATGCGGAACGCGCCGCTGCCGTGCTCCGCGAGATAGGTCAAGCCAAGCGCTGGCGCATAGACCACCCCGAGCACCGGCCGCCCCTGATCGATAAGCGCGATGTTGACGGTGAATTCACCGTTGCGTTTGATGAATTCCTTGGTGCCATCGAGCGGATCGACGAGCCAGTAGCGGGTCCAGCTGGCGCGGGTCGTGAATGGAATGTCCGCCGCTTCCTCCGACAGCACCGGGATCTGCGGCCATTGCCGCGTCAACTCGGCGCTGATATGACTGTGCGCGGCAAGGTCGGCCTGCGTCAGCGGCGACTCGTCGTCCTTGCGCGTAACCGCGAAATCGGAGCTGTAGATTTCCATGATGCGGCCGCCGGCTTCGGTGGCGATGGCGAGTACGGCGTCGAGTGTTTTGTCGGTCATGAGGCGCGCTTCGAAAATAAGTGGTGAAAGTGGCCTGTATGATACGGGCATGCCTTCAAACACCGTTAACTGGGGCGCCGTCGACACCGTCATGCTCGATATGGACGGCACCGTGCTTGACCTCGCGTTCGACAATCATTTCTGGCGTACCGTGGTGCCCGAGCGCTACGCGCGCACACACAGCGTGACGCTGGATCGCGCCCACGCTGATCTGGAGCCGCATTTCCAAAGCCTGCAAGGCCGACTGGAGTGGTATTGCCTCGACCACTGGAGCGGCATCACCCGCATGGATCTGGCCGCACTCAAGCGCGAAGTGCGGCATGACATCCGTCCGCTCGAAGGCAGCCTGGAGTTTCTGGATGCGGTGCGCGGCAGCGGCCGCCCGCTATGGCTGGTCACGAATGCCCACGCCAACAGCTGGATGATCAAGCTCGAACATACTGGCCTGCGCCACCACTTCGACCAAGTGATCTGCTCGCACGATTTTGGGGCCCCGAAAGAAACCGCTGATTTCTGGACGCGTTTTGAGATGCGGCACCCCTTCGATGCGCAACATACCTTGTTCGTAGACGACAGCTTGCCGGTACTGCGCGCCGCCCGCAGCTACGGCATAGGGCAGACGATCGCGGTGCGGCGTCCGGACAGCACGCGACCGGCGCGCGAAATCGATGAATTCGCGGCCGTCGACCGCATTGCTGATCTGCTGCCTCTGGCTTGATGGCACGCGCTGGGACCCCTCTGACGACGCGGCGTGTAGAGATTAACTACCAGCGTGACCAAGGTCATCGAAGCTTCATGACTATTCCCTCAGACTTGGCCGGAATTTTGCTCGATCAATCGCAACTGAAGAATCAAGTGATGAGGTTCACCCCCATGGCACTCACCGAGCTCGACCATGACAACCGGACGGGACTGGCATTAGCCGTCCATGCGAGCGATCCGCCGCGTTACTACATTCTTGATCGTCGCCGCCGTGATCTGCTGACTATTGGCGACCTCGAACTCGCGAACCGCCGCTTCGCGGCGCGCGTTGCGATCCGCAAGGAAGAAATGGCAGCTTTGCCGCGCCTGCCACTGTTTTCCAATTCACTTGGCGGCGCTGCCGTTTCCGGCTGAACGGCTGGGAACGATGTGTCGGGAAATGGCGATCTCTTGACCTGACACCAGCGCGCCACCCGCATGTGGCTGTGTCGCACGTGGTGACACGATCAACGCGGAAAAGATCTATCCCCTGATCAAAAGCGATATCGTCGACCTTCCAGGGCGGCGATGCGAACAGCGCGCCGGTGATCTCAGTCGACGAATCCGTACTCCCTCATCGCCAACACCAAGGTCTACCGGAAACCATGGCGCCGGGTCTGGCTGCAATCGAGGTTTGACCATGTGCGAACGCCGTGCGGGGATTCGCCAAAGCACGCTGCCTCATGTCGAGAGAACTTGCTGATCACGTACCACCACCGATAGCGCGTTTTCACGAGGCAGGACGGCGGCGACACGGGCTTTGACCCGCGCCGCCGCCAATGACTACTCAGCTAATGTGCTTGCTTACCAGCTTGGTCATTTCAAACATGTTGACGACGGACTTGCCGCCGAAAATCTTTTTCAGCTTGTCGTCGGCGTTGATCATCCGCTTGTTCTTAGTGTCCTGCAGCCCGTGCTTCTTGATGTAGGCCCAGAGGTTCTTCGTGATCTGGCCACGCGGGATCGGCTTGCTGCCAACAACTTCCGACAGCATCGCACTCGGACTCATCGGCTTCAGCAGCGCAGCGTTCGGCTTGCGCTTGGTCTTCGCCTTCTTGGGCGCCGCTTTTTTTGCGACGGCCTTCTTCGGGGCCGCCTTCTTGGGGGCTGCCTTCTTCGCAACAACCTTCTTCGCGGCAACCTTCTTTGCCGCCGGCTTCTTCTTGCTGGCATTCGCCATAACGCGGTCTCCTGGTGAATATGCGCCCATATGGGTGCGGATATGCTACGCGAACTAGAGGATTGTGCGCGGACACCGCGCGCTGATCAACCAAAATTTTTTGCGCCGATACGGAGTCAGCAGCGGCGCAACGCTTGGGAAAGTGCATTCGCTCGTGCCGAAGGCAACGATCAGACGCATTGAAAACGGGCATCGGACGCTGTGCCACTTCGATCAATTTCCCAGTGATCACGTCTTGAGGCGATGCGCGCCCCGCAGGTATCAGACCTTCGAGCACACTCGCAAACTTATCTCACGCAGGGCTCATCACACTCATGCGCGCGGTATTTTCAGCAGCAACGCTGCACAGCGTCGCCTTGGCAAATCTCGCGCGTGTATTCGGCGGCGAGCCACTCAAACCGCGGCGTCGGCCGCAGTTGCATCCGTAGTCGCCGCCCGATCGTGCGTGCCACTGATGCTGGCGGATACCGGCCGATCTCATCGTTGCGCTCACTCGCGCCGTGATCGTGCGGAAGCGTCACGTCGATCACCAACGGTTCAGAGGCGATCGCAGCGATGGGGTCGCAGTGGCGCAGGACTTCGCGCGCCGAACGCTGCGCACCTTCTCGTCCGCGGATTCTCGCCGCGCAGCCGATGCGAGCTGCTTCAGATCGTCTTCGGGATTGCCTCGCGCGCTGCCACGCGCTGCGCAATGTGATCGCGTGCGCTTCAGAATCACGTCAGCTGAAGGCACAAACGCCGATGTCGAGCGACGAGGACGTCAGTTCAGCTTCGGCGCCGTCGCTTCGGTGGCGGTCGGCCGCCGCGTCCATCACGCCCACCGCGCCCTTGCCGCGCACTGCCGCCAGCTGGAGCAATGTATTCGTGCGCGACCAGTGCGATCGCGTTTTCGTATTGCGGGATACGCTTGCCGATTAATTTCTCGATTTCCGGCAGCGAATACACATAGGTCTCGCAGCACAGCGAGATCGCATCTCCCTGTGCGCCAGCGCGCGCGGTGCGACCGATACGGTGCACGTAGTCTTCCGGGTCCTGCGGCAGATCGAAATTGATGACGTGGGTCACATCCGGGATGTGCAGTCCGCGCGCAGCAACGTCGGTGGCAACCAGCACCGGCAGCTTGCCATCCTTGAAATCCTGCAACAGCCGCTCGCGCTTGTTCTGTGGCACGTCACCGGACAGCGTGTGCGCGACGATGCCGTTGGCGTTCAGCGCACGCTCGACGTTTTCGGCGTCGCGCTTGGTGTTGATAAAGACCATCGTCCGCGTCGGCGGATGCTGGCGCAGCAGCGCGACCAGCGTCGGCAGTTTGTCCTCGTTGGCGACGTGGATCAGCGCCTGCCGCACGCCTTCGGCGGTTACGCGCTCAGGCGCGATTTCGATGCGCTGCGGATTGTTCATATGCTCGTACGCCAGTTCGAGCACCCGGTGCGACAGCGTCGCCGAGAACAGATAGTTGCTGCGGGCGGACGGCGGCGGCATGCGACGCAGCAGGTAGCGCAGATCGGCGATGAAGCCGAGATCGAACATGCGATCGGCCTCATCGAGGACAAATACCTCGATGCCCTTGAGCGGGAAGACGCCCTGTTTGAAGTAATCGATAAGACGACCGGGTGTGCCGATCAGTACATCGACACCCTCGGCCAGCGCGTTGCGCTGCGTTTCATAGCCAGTACCGCCATAAACGACGGTGATGCGCAGGCCGGTATCGCCGACCAGATCCATCGCATCCTTGTAGATCTGGATCGCCAGCTCGCGCGTCGGGGCGAGAATCAGCGCACGTGGCCGCGGGCTTGGGGGTTCTGGCGCGCGCGTCAGCAGGTGATTCAGCATGGCGAGCAGGAAAGCCACGGTCTTACCGGTACCGGTTTGCGCCTGGCCGGCGAGGTCCTCGCCGGCCAGCGCGAGTGGCAGGGTCGCAGCCTGGATCGGCGTGCAGCGGCTGAAGCCAAGCCGGTCCAGGCTTGCGATCAGTGCCGGATGCAACGGCAGGCTGTCGAAGCGGATCTCGGTGAGATGATCGGGCCGGCTAGACGTCGGTGCCACTTCGGAGGCTTGCATTCGCAAAGAATATGGTTTGAAATAGGTCAACAAAAGGGGTTTCGGCTGAGCGTGCGCAAAGTTGCGACGCGGATCTACGCCGGTCCCGCGGCAGTTCAATTCCAGCATCTTAACCCAGACCCTTTCCCGCCGCGCGCATTGAATCCGTCGCGCGCTATCCCCAAATCCCCGATGGCCGAATTGCGCCGTTGTCCCGGAGATTCCCAAGATGAGTGAACACATCAGTCCCGTCACCGACGCCTCCTTCGATCAGGACGTGCTGCAAAGCAAACAGCCGGTTCTGGTCGATTTCTGGGCTGAATGGTGCGGTCCCTGCCGCATGATCGCGCCGATTCTGGAGCAAGTAGCGCAGGAAAACGCCGGAAAACTTAAAGTTGTGAAGCTAAATGTCGATGAGAATCCAGGGACACCCCCGAAATTCGCCATCCGCGGCATTCCGACTCTGATCCTGTTCAAGGACGGAAAGCCGGCGGCAACACAGGTTGGGGCCGTGCATAAAGCCCAACTCACAGCCTTCGTTACTCCTCATTTAGGTTCTGCATGATCAAGCACCGACGCCGGCCGCACTTTTCCAATAACTCCAATAACCATGGCAATGGCAATGGAAACGGAAACAGCAATGGCAATGGAAACGGCAATGGACGCCCGTCCGCCGACGATTCGGATGACACCCTGACGGGTGACGAATCGGGTGACGGCGCCGCTTCAGGGCTGGCACCGGAGGGCGGAGCAACAGCCGTCGTTCAGCGGCAACGGGGGGCTGTGGGAACCGAAGAGGGTTCAGAGGATGAGGAATCCAATGCGAGCGGCACGGCGCCGTCGGCAGAGCCGCGCGTCTTTGAACCGCCGAAAGTCCTCAACATCACGGATCTGAAGCGGAAAAGCGCGGCCGAATTGCTGGAGACAGCCGAGGCGCTGGGCCTCGAAAACATCGCCCGCATCCGCAAGCCCGACCTTGTATTCCAGTTACTGAAAGCAGCGGCGCGACGTGGAGAACACATCCTTGGCGAAGGCGTGCTGGAAATCATGCCGGATGGCTACGGCTTCCTGCGCGGCGCCGACAGCAGCTACCTTGCCGGCCCGGACGATGTTTATATCTCACCGAGCCAGATCCGCCGCTTCGCGCTACGCACCGGCGACACCATCGCCGGCCGCGTTCGCTCGCCGAAGGACAATGAGCGCTACTTCGCGCTGCTCAAGGTTGACACGATCAATTACGAAGCGCCGGAAGTCAGCAAAAAGAAGGTCAGCTTCGAGAACCTGACGCCACTGTTCGCCGACGAGCGCTTGGTCATGGAGCGCGGCAACGGCACCACGGAAGACATCACAGCGCGCATCATCGACCTCGTCGCGCCGTTCGGAAAAGGCCAGCGCGGCTTGATCGTGTCGCCGCCGAAGGCCGGCAAGACGATGCTGATGCAGAACGTCGCGCAATCAATCGCGGCGAATTACCCGGACGTCTATCTGATCGTACTGCTCATCGACGAGCGTCCGGAAGAAGTCACCGACATGCAGCGCACCGTGCGCGGCGAAGTCATCAGCTCGACGTTCGACGAGCCGGCGACGCGCCACGTCCAGGTCGCGGAAATGGTGATCGAGAAAGCGCGGCGCCTCGTCGAACACAAACGCGACGTGGTGATTCTGCTCGATTCGATCACGCGTCTGGCGCGCGCCTACAACACCGTGGTCCCCAGCTCCGGCAAGGTACTGACCGGCGGTGTGGACGCCAACGCGCTACAGAAGCCGAAGCGCTTCTTCGGTGCTGCCCGCAACATCGAGGAAGGTGGCTCGCTGACCATTGTCGCCACCGCGCTGGTCGACACCGGCTCGAAGATGGATGAAGTCATCTACGAGGAATTCAAGGGCACCGGCAACATGGAAATCCACCTGGAACGCCGCATCGCCGAGAAGCGCGTGTTCCCGGCCATCAACATCAACCGTTCCGGCACACGCAAGGAAGAGCTGCTGCTCGAACCGGCTGATCTGAGCAAGATATGGATCCTGCGCAAACTGCTGCATCAGATGGACGAGCTGGCGGCAATGGAGCTGCTGCTCGACCGCATGAAGCAGACTAAAACCAATTCCGATTTCTTTGATTCGATGAAGCGGAATTAATCTTGGATTTGAATTGAAAAACCCCGACGGTCGCTATGGCCGGCGGGGTTTTTGTTAACCAACATGATCATCGACTAGATAATCTGTGTGACTAGTGGGGAACCTTACAGATAATGGACGGATCTAGATAAATTACATCCTGGCTTGACTGTGGGGCGACCAAGAGGAAGGCAAACATTAGATAAGGCACTGTATTTGCGTTCATCACCGTCACGCTTTGACCATCCGAAGCAATTACGGGATCGCCGAGCTGGCTTTTCGCGTCGGTTGAGAAAAAACCGACGATATTCACACTCAGTGTTGTATTCAGAACATAAAGCATTGGCGTGTTGGCTTGCGTAATGAATGCAACATCGGGGCTGAACGAATAGTGGTAGTTTGCATCCAGCGTGTAACGTCCACCCTTTAATTTCTTGGCTTTGGCTTGGCTGGCAGAAGTCACGGTAACGGTGATTACATAGGGATCGACAGTGGTCATCGGCTTATCTCCTGTTGGCGACGGACTCGTTATAAGGCTCGAACGTCGGGTCTGAATAACCCATTGACGCCAAGCGGCTAACGGCCAGGAGAACGTCTTCTTTACGACCGAGATCGACAAACGCGCGCACCCAAGGATCTAAAAGGCGTAGATCGGTCGTATTAGCCGCCATTGGGGATAGCAAATCGACAGCCTGTTGCCAGTTCATAACTGCTTCGGAAGGCTGATTAAGAGTGCGGAACAACTCTCCCAATACCACAAGCGACTGAGCCAGATCGGCACGAATGGAAACATCTGCTGGATGCTCTTCTTGGGCTTCCTTCAATATCGCAATGGACTGATTGGCCGCGGCAAGCGCCTCATCGTATTTTCCGGCCTTTGACTGAAGCACGGCCAGATAACGTAGTCCGGCCCCTTCTGCATCCTGCCGCTCGACTACAGTTGGGTTCTGCATGAGCAAATCCTTGGTCGTCGCAATCCCCTGTGTTGTCAGATCGATCGCCACATTCAACGAGTTCTGCTGCCAGGCCAACCAGCCCAATCTCGTTTTCACGATTGCATATTCGAGTCGCCAATCCGTGTTTGTGGGTTCCAACAACAGCAATTCTTCGAGAAGACCGTGGGCTGCGGCATAGCTTTTCTGGGACAGTGAAATTTTTCCGCGTGCCCAAGCGATGGATGCAACGTTGACTGCGGCAATGGCCTCCCTGTACTTCAAATCCGCATCTTTCGGCGCCGCCACTCGGAGTTGGGTGTATATGCGCAATGCTTCTCCGTGGTTGTCAGCCGCGCCGGAAAGATTTCCATCCAAGTCAAGAATATTGCCCAGCCACGAAAGGGTGTTGGCGAGTTCCATTTTGACAGCAGCATTCACGCTAGCTGGTGTAACCGCAAGTACTTTCCGATCCCAATTTAGGGCCTGTTCAAAACCTGCTCTGGCCTGTTCAAGGTCGCCACGCCCGAATTCCCGAGTTCCAAGGTTGCTATAGGCATATGCCGCTTCCATCCACCATTCGCTGCGCCGCGGTTCGATCTGTATCAGGCGCTCTGCCAGTTCGCGGTACCGCTGCCAGTGCGCACCGGCCTTATCGAGCGACCCCTGCTGATACTCGATATTGCCGAGCCAGAACTGAACCTGACCCGATTGAAACAGGACTCCCGTATCGCTAGGAAACCGCTTCGCCAACGCCCCCAGCACTGCGTCGGCTTTTTCGAACGAGGACGCGGCTTTTTTGGCGTCACCGCGAGCCATCTCAATCTCGCCGATTTGCGACAGTGCTTCTGCGCGATGCAGCAGCGCGTTGCGATCAGTGTCAGTGTCAGGTGAGCGGTCCAGATAGTTGAGCGTTTCTTCGCCGATGCGATCGAGCACATCCAGCTTGCCGAGCGGACGCAGCTTTGAGGTCAGCTCTCCGAGCATGAACGACATCAGGTTCTCGGCATTGGCACGACGCAGATTGGCTTCCTGCTGCGCACGCCACGCCAGAAGTCCGCTGACACCGGCGAGTAAGCCCAAAATAACGATGACTCCCGCTGTTGCCGAGCGCAGGCGCCGCGCGCGGCTGGCGCGGGCGGTGGAGGCTTCGATCAGTGCGCGTTCGCTGTCGCTGATACGGATGTCGGAGGCCTGTTGCAGCAGACGCGCTTCTTCCAGGGGCAACCCGGCAGCCAACAGTAAATCGGGGGATCGGTTTTCCTGTTCCCAGCGGATGGCGATGGCAGCGATGTGCGCGTGCGCGCGCAGCACAGTGCGATTGGCTTCGATCCAGTCGCCGACGCGGGGCCAGGAACGCCATAGGGCATCGTGCGCGGCGGCGACGAATGCGACTCCGCCCTCAATCCGGCTGACGAACAGGCGCGCATCGACCAGTTCTTGCACTAGCGTCCGCTTGGCGGCTGAGTACAGCGATGCGATCGCCAGTTTACGTCCGGTAACAGAGCCGTCGTCACCATCGACGGTGACCATGCGGTGCAGAAGATCAGGAAGAGCGGCTTGGACTTCCGCAGGCAAACCCGCCAACACGCTCTCGGCGTGGCGGCTCAGGGCGCCCTCGAGTCCGCCCAGCTCGCGATAGGCGGCGAACGGCAGCTCGCCGTTCGCGGCGCGGTGTTCGTACAGCTCGCGCAGCACATATTGCAGCAGCGGCAACGCGTCCGGACTGCGCACGGCGGCGTCGCGCAGGATGTCATCCAGCCGTGCCTGCGACTCGGAGTCGCTGCCAAATTTCAGACCAGCAGCTTGCGCCGGCTTGCGGATCATTTCGCCGATTTCGCCGGCGGTGGCGGGCAACAGATCGAAGTGGCCGCCGCCGCTTTTGAGTTCGACGAGCCGTGGAATCTCGGCAAGCCGCGGATAAAAGTCGCTGCGGCAGGCCCCGATGATGGCAACCACTCCGGACTGCGCGAGACCGGCCAGGGCGCGCGCGAAGCCATCGCGTTCCCGGGAACTCACACCGCCGGCAAGCAACGCTTCGAGCGGATCGATGAAGAGCACCGCCAGCGATCGACTGCCGGTTTGCTTGCGCCCCGCCGCAAGACGCTCGAAACCGGCGCGGATGCGCGTGATCACCATGTCCACATCGTCGGCGAGGCTGGCCGCGAGCTGTGGAATTTCGCTTTCGAGGAATAGCGGCCAGCCGCGCGGCGCCCACTGCGTCAGCGCGCGTGCCAGCGCCAACAGCGGAGCGTCGCCAGGACTGACGGTGGCGACGAGTTCGGCACACACTCCGTCGAATCCTCCCTCCTGCATTAACAACGGCAGCACGCCGGCGTGGATCAGCGACGACTTGCCGGCACCGCTGGCGCCGACGATCAGCGCAAACGCGCAACCCGAATCGATCTGCGCACGCAGGACCTGCAAGAATTCGGCCGTGGCGCGACTGCGACCGAAGAAAACACCGGCGTGTTCTGATTCGAATGATTCCAGTCCGCGAAAGGGGCAGCCGCCGTCCCAATCCGGGACTGCCTGTGATACCGCGCCGCGGTAATCGTGTGGAAACACCACCGGCACCAGCACCCGATAACCGCGTTTGCGAATAGTCTGGATATAGCGCGGCTGCGCGGAGTCGTCGTCGAGCGCCTTGCGCAGGAGCGCGATGGTCTTGTGAACCGGGTTGTCGCCATAAAAGCTGCCGCGCCAGCAATCGATCAGCAATTGCTCGGCACTGATGACTTCCCCGGCATGCTCGGCCAGGTAGATCAGGACATTGATGATTTTCGGCTCGAGTGCGACGCGCTCGCCGCCCCGCTGTAAAGCGTTTTCGCGCGGAAGCACCAGCCAGTCTCCAAACCGAAACTGGGTCTCCGCTGCGCCGCGGTGGCGTGACGAGTCTCCCTTCATCACTGCTTCTCTCGCTGACGGCGCGCAGTATGGCGTCGCCGGGCTGACGTTCGCAACGCCCGTATCGGCACCCGACCCAATGCGCCAACCGGCTGCAACGACCCGCATGCGAGTACCCGCCGCTTTGGCACCTGCATTTGTTCGCTATCGATAACTCATTGATTAATAAGCTCCGGATGAACCGTAATAATTCCGGAAGGTAAAGCACCCTCGCTCGCTTCATCGTTATTCCAACCCCGCTGGCAGGAAGAGGCGAGACGAACCTGTCTCCGTCACGGGAATAGAGGATAGGGACGATGCTTTATCGACTGACTCTTGCGCAAAAGCTGCCGGACCGGCCACCGATAGGAATGAGCGTCACATATACCTTCCAGAACGGGATCCAGCAGACATGGCCGGTCGTTTCTATCGACGCGTCGCGGGACACCAGTGTGGTTTTCGTGGCCTGCGATATCAGCCTGCTGTGTCCGGACGCCCATGTGCGGGTGCTCAACACTTACTACCAGGACGGCATCCCCACCTCGTTGACGACCCCGATATCCGGAGTGCAGACGGGGCTGGCGAACGGCCGCAATCCCCTTCGATTCAAACGGAGCGTGTATGAAGGACAGTGACTACCAGATTACGGTCGCCATGTCGGACGATACCGTCGATGCCTTGTACAGGAAAGGACTCACTCTATATGGCTTCAAAGCAGTGCAGACAACGGCCCGGGCGGCGCCGCTGATCTGGTTCAAGAGCGCCACGTTCATGGATACGCTCATGCTGTCCTGGACCGAGCGATATCAGGTCTACACGTCGAACAGTGTGGTTATTCCGGGCCGGCCGGTCGCCATCGGCAGTTCGTATCCGATCGCCCTCGGTGACGCGCTGACAATAACGCGTCCGAACGGCACGGGGGTGATCGCCAGCAGTATCGGAACACCGGACGCAATCACCATCGACAATGAAGCGTCTATCGAATTCACCTGCGGGATTTCGCAGGCTCAGCCCTACGGCAGCGTAATGCCAGTCTGCGCATTTCCGCTGTTCAGCGGCGCGGCGCAGGCGGTCGCACCGATCGAACAGATCCTGCTGTTATTCTCGACGACGCGGCTGAATGTCGGCACCGTCATGGAGCAGTCCAACGGTGCCGGACTGATGATCGATCTCACTGCCAGTAATAACCGCACCGTCTGTTTCGATATCGATACCGGCTGGAGCTGGGGGCGCGGCATCTGGGCGCGGCCGGTACCACCGAATAGCAATCTCGTGCCGTTGCTGGTGCAGTCACCGCCGGCGCTCGCCAGACGACGGATCGTCGGCCTTCGCGCCTAGCGGCCTGTCAGCGCTTTGATATCGATCAATGCGACGGCGGAACCGCCGTCGCTATACTGCAATGATCTTGGAGCGAGCGCCATGAATTGAGCACCACCCGTTTGCAGGACTGTGAATCTTGCGTTGATTTGATTCTCGAACGTCTCGGCAAACGTATCGTACTCGGCACGCCGCTCGGCATCGGCAAGCCCAACGCGCTGCTTAATGCGCTGTACCGCCGGGCCAAGGCGGATGCTTCCATCGAGCTCGACATCGTTACCGCGCTATCGCTGAATCCGCCAATCGGAAAATCCGAACTGGAAGAGCGCTTTCTCGCACCGATCCGCAAGCGCGTGTGGGCGGGCTATCCGCGGCTGGAATACCTCGACGATCTCGGCGCGCGCAAGCTACCCGAAAACATCCGCGTCATCGAGTTTTACATGCGCGCCGCCAGCCAGCTTGGCAACCCGATTGCGCAGCAGGACTACATCAGCAGCAACTACACGCATGCGGCACGGGACATCGTGGGACGCGGCGCCAACCTGATCCTGCAGTCGGTGGCGCTGCTCGAGGACAATGGACAGCGGCGTTACAGCCTGTCGAGTAATCCGGACGTCACGCTGGAACTGCTGCCGCGTCTGCGCGACTCCGGGCGGCCGTGGCTTGCAGCCGCGCAGGTCAACCGGCGCATGCCATGGCTCGGCAATGCCGCAGAGATCGACGAAGATGCGTTCCATCTCATTGTCGACAATCCCGATCTCGATCACGAGCCGTTCGCAGCGCCACACGATCCGGTCGAAGCGGAAGACTGGGCGATCGGCTTGCACGCAAGTGCGCTGGTGCGCGACGGCGGCACGCTGCAAGTCGGTATCGGTGCGCTCGGTGACGCCGTATGCCATTCGCTGCGGCTGCGTAACCGCGAAAATGCCGTTTATCAATCGGTGCTGGACGCGGTCGGCGTACCTGCTGGTGTTGATGATATCGGCGGCCGCAAAGCGTTTGCGCAGGGACTCTACGTTGCGAGTGAACTGATCTCGCACGCGTTGTTCGCACTGTTCGAGGATGGGATCGTGCGGCGGCGTGTCTATGAAGACGAAGATGCTCAGGCCGCCGCCAACGAGGGCCGACCACCGGCCACCGGCGGCACCGTTCTGCAGGGCGGTTTTTTTGTCGGCCCGGGCGCGTTCTATCGCAGCCTGCGCGAACTATCGGAAGACCGGCGCGCGCTGATCGACATGACCGGCGTCGCCGAAGTCAACCGCGTCTACACGCACTATCGGCTGGAGCGCCTGCAGCGCCGTCATCCGCGCTTCCTCAATATCACCATGAAAGCGACGATGCTCGGTGCAGCGGTTTCCGATCAGCTGGCCGACGGCCAAGTCGTTTCCGGCGTCGGCGGCCAGCACGATTTCGTGGTGATGGCACACCAGCTTCCGGAAGGACGTTCGATCCTGCTGCTGCGCGCCACCCATGGCTCCGGTGCCAAACTGACATCGAATGTCGTGTGGGAATATCCGCATGCAACCATCCCGCGCCACGAGCGCGACATCTTCGTTACCGAGTACGGGATCGCCGATCTGCGCGGCAGGACCGATCGTGAGTGCTGCGAGGCGATGCTTGCCATCGCCGACAGTCGCTTCCAGGAAGCGCTGGCGCAGCAGGCAAAGAATGCCGGCAAGCTCCCGGCCGACTACCGCGTGCCCGCTGCGTTCCGCAACAATTATCCAGGGTACATCGCTGCGGCACTGAAATCGCACATGCAGTCGGGAATGCTGCCGGTGCTGCCATTCGGCCATGACTTTACCGACGGCGAGCTCGCGATCGCCAAACGTCTGCGCGGATTGCAAACAGCAGCGACGAGTTGGAGCGGGCGCTTGAAGCTACTGCGCGCCCTCGCCGTACCCGCGCCGGAGGAGCGCGAAGATGTGCGGAACGCATTGAGTCACATGCATCTGGACAATCCCGCCACCGCCGCCGAACGCCGCCTGGCGCGACTGGTGCGCGCCGCTCATAACCTCTGAAGTCCGGACTCGGGTCAGTTGGACACCGAACCAGGTTTTGCAGGCTGCGGCACGGCACACTCAGGGGGCTCGGTGAATTTCAGCACTGGATCGACAGCGCCGAGCCGGTCGATGTCCACGCGGCTCAGCCGCAACGGCGAGATATAACCGGTACGCTGTTTCACCGTCACCTGCACTGGCAGCGTTACGGTCCCGATGCAAATATCCACGGCAACCAGCGGCTCGTGTCCGATCCCGCCACCGCGTTCACGGACATGCTGATCCTTCAGAATTTTCCGTTTCAGAGTGGTGCGGTTGCCCGGCAGCACGCTGCCGTTATCGATCGTGAAGCCGACCCACAAATCGCCTTCCTTCATGAAATAACTGATGCCGGTGGCGTACAGCAACGACTGTTTCGCCCCTGGATCGAGGTCGGCGGTGATTTGGATCGCTGGCGACTCCCCGATACGTACATGTTCGGAGCCACCATAGGTGGTCAGCAACGGCGGCGGCGCGGAAGTCAAGGACGGTGCGACGGGAAGTGCGGTTACTGGAGGAGCAGCTGGCAGTTTCGGTGTGGTGGGCCACGCTGATTTCGATGCTGCCGGACTCGGAGTTGCACACACTGCGGCGGTGAATACCGCGATGGCCATCAGCACTCTTTTCGTCAACGTGCGTCTCCGCCCTCGCGTTCGATCGCACGATAGCCGATATCACGGCGGAATTGCATGCCGTCCCAGGAAATCTTTGCGACCGCTGCATAAGCCTCGCGCTGCGCCTCATGCACGTTCTTGCCGAGCCCGCACACGCACAGCACACGACCGCCGCTGGTGACGACCACGCCGTCGCGTTGCCTCGTGGCAGCGTGAAAAACCTTCGCCGTGTCTCCACAATCAGCATCAAGGCCACTGATCACATCGTCCTTGCGGATGTCGCCGGGATAGCCCTCCGCGGCGAGAACTACACCAAGTGCGGCCTGCGGTTTCCAGCGCAACGCCGCGGTCCGCGGATCGCCATCGACGGCCGCGTCGAGCAGATCCAGCAGATCCGAATCCAGGCGCATCAGGATCGGCTGCGTTTCCGGATCGCCGAGCCGCGCGTTGAACTCGACGACGCGCGGACTGCCGTCCGGCGCGATCATCAATCCCGCATACAAAAATCCAGTGAACGGCCTGCCTTCAGCGGCGAGCGCCTTCAGCGTCGGCTCGATAACCTCGCGCCGCACACGCGCATCGACCGTTGGTGTCACCACCGGCGCCGGCGAGTACGCGCCCATGCCGCCGGTGTTCGGCCCACGATCGTGATCAAAAATCCGTTTGTGATCCTGTGCGGATGCCAGCGGTACATAATTCACGCCACTGGCAACGACGATGTAGCTGGCTTCCTCACCGACCAGGAAATCTTCGATGACAACGCGCGCGCCGGCGGCGCCGAAATGGCCGCCGAGCATGTCGCGGATCGCGGCCTGTGCCTCGTCCAATGTAGTCGCGACGACAACGCCCTTGCCGGCGGCGAGCCCGTCGGCCTTGACCACGATCGGCGCACGGCGATTGGCGACGTAGGCAAGCGCCGGTTCGGCTTCCGTGAACACGCGGTACTGTGCGGTCGGAATGCTGTGGCGAGCGAGAAAGTCCTTAGCGAACGCCTTGCTCGCCTCGATCTGCGCAGCCGCCTGGGTCGGTCCGAATACACGCAGACCGGCCGCGCGGAATGCATCAACGACACCGGCGGCGAGCGGACCTTCCGGTCCGACCACGGTGAAACTGATGCCTTCACGCCGCGCCAGCTCGACCAGCCCCGGCACATCGTCCGCAGCAATGGCGACGTTTCGGCACTTCGGCTCGCAGGCAGTGCCGGCATTGCCGGGCGCGACAACCACTTCGCCGACTCGCTTCGAGGCAGCAAGTTTCCACGCCAACGCGTGCTCGCGGCCGCCGCCGCCGATGACGAGCGCCTTCACGGGATAGCCTTTTATCGCTTGGGCTGTTTAGGACTCTCGCTTTTCAGGGTTTGTAAGCCTTGATGCCGTTCTCGATTTCCGCGCGTGCGGCAGCGGCGTCGCGCCAGCCAGCAATCTTCACCCATTTGCCTTTTTCGAGATCCTTGTAATGCTCGTAAAAGTGCTTGATTTCATTCTTTAAACGCTCGGGGACGTTGGCCAAATCTTTCAGGTCGTCGTAATAGTTGTTGCTGACCTTGTCGACCGGCACAGCGAGCAGCTTGGCGTCGGTGCCCTTTTCGTCGGTGGTGTCGAGCACTGCGACCGCCCGACACTTAATGACCGAGCCCGCGACCACCGGATGCGGCGTCAGCACCAGCACGTCGACCGGATCGCCGTCGCCGGCAAGGGTTTTCGGCACATAGCCGTAGTTCGCCGGGTAGCCCATCGCGACATTCATGAAGCGGTCGACCATCAGCAGACCCGTTTCCTTATCCACTTCATATTTGACCGGCGGTCCGTAGGCCGGAATCTCGATGACGACATAGAACTCGTTCGGCGCCTTTTCGCCGGGACCCAGTGCTTCAAAACCCATGACAATGTTTTCCTGGTCTGTGGTGGAAGAATCGGTTCGACCCCGCGCCGCGCCGATGCGCGGCCTTGCTGCATGCGACCGCCCTCGGCGGGACAATGCTCGCCGGGACAAGTCTCATGCGATTGCGGGATTCGTAAATACCGTTGCAAGCGCGATTATAACCGGGGCAGCATCCTTACCGCGTTGACGGGGCTGCGCACAAACGGGTACCGTTGCGGCTCAGCCGTCAGTTTACCCATGCAACGCGCCGTCTGCGCGACGCGGGTCGCGCGCTTCGATAAACGATCAGTAGAGGCTTTTTCGACATGAGAATCGTGCTGCTGGGGGCTCCCGGCTCCGGCAAGGGTACGCAAGGTGAAAAACTGGTTGCACGCTTCGGAATTCCCAAAATTTCGACGGGCGATGCGCTGCGCGCGGCGGTCAAGGCGGGAACCGATCTCGGCCTCAAGGCCAAGGCCGCGATGGACGCGGGTGCGCTCGTTTCCAACGATATCGTGATCGGCATCGTCGAAGAGCGCCTGGGCCAGGCTGACGCCCAAAAAGGCTTCGTTCTCGACGGCTTCCCCCGCAACACGGCGCAGGCGCAGGTACTCGACGCGATGCTCGTGCGCCTCAAGCAGCCACCGGTCGGCAAGGCGGTGCATCTGCACGTCAGCGATCAGGAAATCGTGAAGCGCCTGCTTGATCGCGCGCACAAGGAAGGGCGTGCCGACGACAAGGAGGACGTGATCCGTCATCGCATCGACGTCTACAACGCCGAGACCCATCCGCTGCTCGATTACTACAAGGGGCAGGGCAAACTCGTTACCGTCCAGGGTGTTGGCGGGCTCGAGGAGATTTTTAATCGCATATTGGCGGTTCTTTAGAATCTAATCCGGCACCAGATCGCCGGCGATTTCGCGACGCCAGCCGCGAATAAGCAACACATCGGCGCTGCCATTCAGACGCACGAGCGCCTCGACGTCGGCGCGCGTCGCCAGCAGCGACGGTGGCACTCCAGCCGATTCCGCACGTTGCTTGAGTTGGCCAAGCAGCGCCTGCACCCGGGCCTTCTGCGCGTTGTCGAGCAATGCTTCCCCGATACGCACGTCTGTAGCCGTCGCCGCGCTTTCGGCTAGAACCGCGACTAGTTCCGCCGCATGGCGTGCCAGCGTTTTCGGTGGCAGCACGGACAGCTCGGCAAGCTGCGCTTCGGTCTGAGGGATGCGTTCGGCAATCCGATACAGCGCGTTATCATCGAGTATCCATTTGCGTGGACGATCGCGCGTCTGCGCCACACGTTCGCGCCAAGCCGCGAGCGCAACCGCCGCACATTGCGCGGGTGCCGGCAGGCGCGCCAGGCCCTTGAGCCGTCGCCAGGCGTCTTCGGGACGTGTGCGATAGCGATCGGCATCGGCCAGCCGCGCGCAGTCCTCTTCGAGCCAAGCCAGACGGCCGCGTGTCGCAAGTTCGTCGCGCAAGCGCGGATAAAGCTCGGCGAGCCAACGCACATCGTCTGCCGCATACGCGAGTTCGGCGGCTGTCAGCGGGCGCCGCGCCCAGTCGGTGCGGGTCAGGCTCTTATCGAGCTGGACACCAAGACGTTTTTCGACCAGCGCGGCGTAACCGAGCTGGTCGCCGTCGCCGAGCAGCGCGGCGGCAAGTTGCGTATCGAACAGTGGGCGCGGGCAGGCGCCGGTGTGCTGTACGAAGATTTCCAGATCCTGCGATGCCGAGTGGAAAACCTTGGTTGCGGCCGATCCGGCGAATGCATCGAACATCGGCCGCAGCGAATCCGCATCGAGCGCGATCGCGTCGATGCAGAAATTATCGGTGCCATCGCTCGCCTGAACCAGGCAGAGCCGCGGAAAATAAGTGGTCTCGCGCACGAATTCGGTATCCAGCGCGAGCCAATCCGTCCGCGTCCAGCGCTCGGCGGCGATAGTCATCGATTCGGCGGTGTCGATAACGCGGAAAGGCGTGGCACCTGGCGTATGGCTGATCAAGGGACGTTGAGTTTGGTCTGGTAAGCTCGGAACATATTGCCACCGTCGTGCCATCGCCGCTGTCGCTGCGGCGAACTTAAAATAGACTTCTCGAACATCAACGATTCCCAACTACCCCGCATGTTCACTCCCGCTTTGCGCGCCGCAACGTCAATCCTGCTTTTCCGCGCCGGACCACAGGACATGCCGTTCGATACGGGACCCGTCCTGACCCGGCGTTGCGTCGCCTTTGCGCTGGTCGCATTCGCGCTGTTCTGCGCCGTCGTACTGCCGCCGCTGGCATCGGTGCTGGTCGCAGCCCTGTCGGTATTCGCGCTGGGATTGTCCACGCGCGCAACGCTCGCGCTTAAGAAGCTCGAAGCCCGCTTCCAGCAAACGTTCAACGCCCTGTTGGTTACCAACGCCTTGCTGATAATGGCGATGACCCCGCTGCTGATCATTCTTGCACCAACGATGATCGAGGTCTGGCAGCGTCTGCTGCACGACCCGACGCTGGCCGAACATCCTGAGAAGCTGCCGCAAATCCCCCAGATTCCAACGCTGCTGTTTGATATGCTCGGCGTGTGGCAATTCGTGGTGTCCGCGCGCATCTACGGACAATCGACCGACAGCGGTGTCTTAAGCGGAGTGTTAACCACGATCATCTGTTTTTTCGCAATGGCACTGTTCGTGCTGTTCGCGAGCCCGCTGATCGGCCTGCTTGGCGGTTAGCGGAAAACTTCCCATGCACATTCACATCCTTGGCATCTGCGGCACCTTCATGGCTGGTATTGCCGCGCTGGCGAAGGAAGCCGGCCATCGTGTGACCGGTTCCGATACCAATGCCTGGCCGCCGATGAGCACGCAGCTCGAAGCGCTCGGCATTGAACTGCAGTCCGGCTACGATCCCGCGCATCTGCGCCCGGCACCGGACATCGTCGTCGTCGGCAATGTCATCTCGCGCGGCAACCCGGCGATCGAGTATGTGCTCGACGCGAACCTGCCCTATGTCTCCGGACCGGAGTGGCTGGCCGAACACGTGCTGCGTGGACAACATGTACTGGCGGTCGCCGGCACGCACGGCAAAACCACGACCACGAGTGTGCTCGCCTGGCTGCTTGATCAGGCTGGTCTGGCGCCGGGGTTCCTGGTGGGCGGTGTACCGGCCGATTTCGGGGTATCCGCGCGACTGGGTGGCGGCAAGTATTTCGTCATCGAGGCCGACGAGTACGACACCGCGTTTTTCGACAAGCGCAGCAAATTCGTGCACTACCGTCCGCGCACCGCGATCCTCAACAACCTGGAATACGATCACGCCGACATTTTTCCGGACCTCGCCAGCATCGAGCGTCAGTTTCATCATCTCGTGCGCACGGTTCCCGCGCATGGGCGTCTGATCGTCAACGGCGCCGATGGCAACCTCGCGCGCACGCTCGGCATGGGCTGCTGGAGCGAGGTCGAATACTTCGATGATGCGCGCGGCTGGACCGCGACCGGCGATGACAGCGGTTTTGAAGTCGCCCTGCGCGGAATCGCCCAAGGCCGCACGCGCATGCCGCTGGCTGGGGCGCATAACCGCTCAAACGCGCTCGCCGCCATCGCCGCCGCCACGCACGTCGGCGTGCCAGTGGCGAAATCGCTGATTGCGCTCGCAGGCTTCCGCGGGGTCAAACGACGCCTCGAATTGCTCGGCGAAGTGGCGGGCGTGCAGGTCTACGACGACTTCGCACACCATCCAACCGCGATTGCAGTCACCGTCGCGGCCCTGCGCGAACACGGCGCCGGTCGCATTCTCGCCGTGCTGGAACCACGCTCAAACACCATGCGCCTCGGCGGACACGCACAAACGCTGGCGGACAGCCTTTCTGGCGCGGATCTCACTTTCGTCTATGCGCGTCCCGATCTGAAATGGGATGCCAAAAGTGCGCTCGGAACACTCGGCAAACGTCTCCATCTGCATGCCGAACTCGACACTCTGGTCGCCGATGTCGCCCGCGCCGCGGGTCCCGGCGATCGCGTGCTGGTGATGAGCAACGGCGACTTCGGCGGCGTGCACGCCCGGTTGCTCGCGGCACTGCGCTCGTAAGCGACGTTACCCGCCTCCGACGCTTAGCTCGGGCAGCGAATCGACTGCCTTTTGTACCAACCCGATGGCCACCGTATTCGGCCGCGTACGGTCGATCGTCGTCGCTCCATCCGAGCCCAGCCAGACTTGATTCGCACCGACAGCCCCAGTGAGTTGCGGCAATGTCGGACCGTACAGAGTGACCTGCGGTGTGCCGAGCGCCGCCGCGATATGGGCCAAACCAGTGTCGACACCGACACAGGCGCGCGCCCATGCAATCCAGCCGGCGAGCGCGGTCAGGCCCAGTCTCGGCAAAACCAAGCCTCCACAGACCGAGGCGATCGCTTCGGCATCCGCGCGTTCGGCGTCGCTGCCCCATGGCAGCACCGGCGTCACACCACGTTCCTGCAGATGCGCACCGAGTACTTGCCAGGAGACGATCGGCCAGCGCTTGGTCGGCCAGGTGGTACCGTGAACGAAGACAACGTATGGACCCATGAACCCGGGACGCGGAAAGCGCTCACGGGTGAGGCCGCCGTCGGGTGGCGCCTCCGGCAACGCATAGCCGAAGGCTTGCGCGAACAATCGCCGGGTGCGTTCGACGGCATGCGCGGCGTTGTGCTTCGGAATCCGGTACCGATGCCGATAAAACAGGGTGGCGAGTGGTTCGCGAGCAGACTCGAAATCTGGACCGGCCAGCGGCCCGTACGCACGGCTCGCCAGCCAAGCGCTCTTGAACAGGCCTTGCGCATCGATGATGAGATCGTAGCGATGTTCGCGCAGCTGGGCTTTAAATCGGGCCCAGTCGCCGCCAAACACGGTCTGGCGTAGATTCCGCCGCCATCCGCGCAGGTCGCAGGCGACGACTCGCCCGACTGCGGGATGCCAGCCCGGAATTTCGGCGAAGGCGCGTTCGGCAAGCCAATCGCAGCGCAGTTGCGGAACGGCGCGGACCGCGTCGGTCAAGGCCGGCAGTGCGTGCACGATGTCGCCGAGCGACGAAGTTTTGACGATCAGCGCGCGCATGCGGCGTAACCGGACGCGGCGCGCGGGTGGTATTCGGCTGCTGCGGAGGGGTAAGGTCCGGCCATGGGCTTGTCGGCGGCGGTTCGTCGGGGTATGGAGCGGACAATGATGCTGCTATAGTTTCGCAATATACAGGGGAACCGTGCGGAAATTTCCGCTGCTAACACAGGAGTTTTCGGGTGATCTGCAGGCATCGCTTTGTTCTTGGCATTCTCGCCGGCGCCGCTGCGTTCGGTATCGGCACACCTCTGTCCGCGCTTGCAGGCGCAGTTGACGAGGCGCATGCGCTGGTTCAGCACGGAGATTTCGACGGCGCGCTGAAAAAACTTGATGATTTCCTCGCCGGTTCGCCGAAGGACGCCGACGCGCGTTTCGAGCGTGGTGTGGTGCTGCTCAAGCTCAACCGTACGCAGGACGCGATCAAGACTTTCACCGATCTCGCCCACGATTATCCGAAGCTGCCGGAGCCTTACAATAACCTCGCCGTCATCTACGCTCAGCAGGGCGATTATGAGAAAGCGCGCGACCAGCTGGAAGCTGCGCTCGCGACTGCGCCCAGCTACGCCACCGCGCATGAGAATCTCGGCGATGTTTACGCGGCGCTGGCCAGCGCCGCGTATAACCGCGCACTGATGCTGGACCAGAACAACGCGGGCGTGCGTTACAAGCTGTCGCTGATCGGTCGACTCAGCGGTGGTGCTACGCCGACTGGCGGCAAGGAACCGGCGGCAATGGCGGTGGCGAGCACTGCGCCCGCTCCGGCACCTGCGGCTCCAGCGGCCGAACCGCCGGTCGTCGCGGAAGAGTCATTCGCCACCACCGCAGCGCCGGCCCCTGCTGCGGCGACTGGTGAAGGCGACGCCGTCACCACGGCCGCAACTGCGCTGGTCAAGTCGTGGGCCGAGGCATGGGCATCGAAGAACGTCGACGGCTATTTGTCCTACTACGCGGCGGATTTCGCGGCGGAGGACGGCCTCTCCCGCAGCACATGGGAACAGCAGCGCCGCGAGCGCATCCAGCGTCCGGCGCATATCAGCGTCAAGGTCAGCAAGATTTCAATCGCACGGGTGGATGCGACTCACTTGCGCGCCACTTTCTCACAGGATTATCGCTCTGATATCACCTCCAACCATGCGCGCAAGGCGCTGGATCTGGCCGACAATGGCGGTGACCTGAAAATCACCCGCGAATACACGACGCGCTGAACAGGTCGGGCCGAGAAATTGATGCCGCAGATGATGCCCGCTTCCGCATGAGTAGTCGCAGACATCACGTTCTCGGCATCTTGCTCACCGTCCTTGCCGGCGCGCTGCCAGAAGTTCACGCAGCCACGGCGCCGCCGGTCGAAAGCGAGTTCCTGCAGGCCGTCGAAGCCTTGCGTGCCGGACGTGCCTCGGACGCGCAGGATCTGCTGGCGACTCTGGTGCGCCGCGAGCCGCAGTTCCGGGTTGCGCAACTGCTCTATGCTGAGGTGCTGGCGTCACGCTCCGGTGAAAAATCGGCCGTGGCGAGCGTGGCGCCGAACAGCCCACAGCTGAAGGAACTGCTCGACGAATATCGCGTCCGTGTGCAGGACACGGTCTTGCAGGGACCGCCGGTCGGCGCGGTTCCGGACGCTGTTCTCGGATTGTCCGGCGTGCATCGCACCGCGATCATTGTCGATCTGCCGCGCTCGCGCCTGTATGTTCTCGCCACTCAAGGGAACGGCCTGCAACTGGTCAGCAACTACTACGCATCGATCGCCCGCAACGGTTATGGCAAGAGCACGGCCGGCGATCTGCGCACCCCCGTTGGCGTCTACCATGCGACGACCTTCGAGCCAGGCAATGTACTGCCGCCGTTCTACGGTTCCGGCGCGTTCCCGCTCGACTATCCGAACTTGTGGGATCGGATGCTTGGCCGTACCGGCCATGGCATCTGGTTGCATGGCGTTCCCGTCAGCACCTACGCACGGCCGCCGCGCACCAGCGAGGGCTGCGTGGTGCTGGCCAATGAAGATCTGCTCGCGCTGCGCTCGTGGATTGTGCCCGGCGACACACCGGTGGTATTTAGCGACAGCCTGCGCTGGACTGCGCCGGCGACCCTGGCCAGTCAGCGTAGTGAACTGGTCCGCCGCATCGACAACTGGCGTGCGCGCTGGTCGGAGCGGGACACTGACGGCTATCTCGGCTTTTACGCCACCGACTTTCATTCGGATGGTATGAATCTAAGCCAGTTCGGGCGCTATAAGCGCGCGGTCAATGCGGCCAAGCGCCGTATCGACGTGCACATCCGTGACCTTGATCTGCTGCGCTATCCAGGCGAAAAGGATCTGGTGCTGGCCGAATTCACGCAGGACTACCGCAGCGACAATTTCGCGACTGTTGCGCGCAAGCAGCAGTTCTGGCAGCGCGGCAGCGATGGCGAGTGGCGCATCATCCGCGAGCTGAGTCGCGAACTGCCGCAGTCGATCGCGCGCAATTGATCGACCTCGAGATCAAACGCACGTTTGCAGCGCCTGCCGCAATTTCCGTAGCAGTGATTTGATATTTCGTCGAGCCGGCCTTGCCCCGCCCAGCCCGCCGCACCCACCGTGATCCATCCGCCGAGTCCACGCCACCGCTGAAGGTGCGCGAGACGCTGGTGGCGCTGTGGCCATACCTTACCGAGTTCCCGGCGCGCGCGTTGATCGCGATGACATTTCTGGTCATCGCGAAACTGTCCGGCGTCTGGCTGCCGCTACTGCTCAAACGTCTCGTTGATACGTTGGTACCCGCCACGCACGGTGTGCTAGTCGCGGTTCCGGTCGCGCTGCTGCTTGCCTACGGTGGCCTGCGCTTCGCCAACGTCCTGTTCGGCGAACTGCGGGATGTCACTTTTGGACGGGTCTCCGAACGCGCGCAGCGCCGCGCCGCGCTGCGCGTATTCCGCCATCTGCACGATCTCGACCTGGAATTTCACTTATCGCGGCGCACGGGCGGCCTCTCGCGCGAGATCGAGCGCGGCGTCGACGGAATCTCGTTCCTGCTGCGCTTTGCGCTGTTCAATATCCTGCCGACGCTGTTCGAACTGGCACTCGTCGCCGGGATTCTGTGGGGCAAGTACGACATTCGCTTCGCCGCCATCGCGCTGGCCTCGGTCGTCGTCTACATCACCTTCTCGGTCGTCATCACCGAATGGCGCACGAAATTTCTGCGCGAGGCGAACACGCTCGATTCCAAAGCCAATGCGCGCGCGATCGACAGTCTGCTCAACTACGAAACCGTGAAGTATTTTGGCAACGAGCGTTACGAAGCCGGACGCTACGATGAAAGCCTCGCCGACTGGGAACGCGCCGCCAGTCAGAACCGGATATCACTGTCGACACTGAACGCGGGCCAGTCGCTGATCATCGCCGCCAGCCTCACAGCGATGATGTGGCTGGCGGCATCGGAAGTCGCGCGAGGCGGCATGACCACCGGCGATTTCGTCGCCATCAACGCGTTCATGATGCAGTTGTTCATACCACTCAACGTGCTCGGGTTCGTCTACCGAGAAATCCGTCGCGCGCTGACTGACATGCAGAAGATGTTCGCCCTGCTGCGCGAGCAGCCGAAAGTGCGCGACGGGGCCAACGCAATCGCGATCGCGCGCGGTCCGGCGACGATCTCATTCGAGCGGGTCAGCTTCGGATATTCAAGCGCGCGCCGCATTCTCGACGGCGTCAGTTTTGAAATCCCGGCCGGCGGCAAGCTTGCCGTCGTCGGCGCCAGCGGCGCGGGCAAATCCACGCTGGCGCGCCTGCTGTTCCGCTTCTACGATCCGGATGCGGGCCGCATCACCATCAACGGCAAAGACATCCGCGCGCTGTCGCTCGACAGCATGCGCGCATTGATTGGCGTAGTCCCACAGGATACGGTGTTGTTCAACGACACCATCGAATACAACATCGCTTACGGCCGTCCCGGCGCAACGCGTGCGGAAATCGAGCGTGCCGCGCGAATGGCACATCTTGACCCTTTCATCGCGCAGCTGCCGGACGGCTACGAGACCCGTGTCGGCGAACGCGGACTCAAGGTCTCCGGCGGCGAAAAGCAGCGCATCGCCATCGCCCGCGCGCTGCTCAAGGACCCGCCGATCCTGATTCTGGATGAGGCCACGTCCTCACTGGATTCGACGGCCGAACAGGCGATCCTCGGCGCGTTGCGCGAGGCCACGCAGGCGCGCACCACGCTGGCGATCGCGCATCGGCTTTCGACCATCACCGATGCCGACACCATTATCGTCGTCGAACGTGGCCGCGTCGTCGAACGCGGCACCCATGCCGAACTGCTTGCGCAAGGCGGTCACTATCATCGTTTGTGGGAGTTGCAGCGGCGGCGCGACAGCTGACGAATGCAGCGACGATAGGGTGGGCTCTTCCCGCCACTGGTTTTTTGTACTAACGTGCGATTCGCAAACGGAATACTGCGGCCGCCACTGAATACGCCGCCCGGCCCGGACAGACCTTACGAACTATGAAGCTCGGCAAGCTGGATATCGATTTGTACGAGCGTGCGCTCGGCCATCTGGTTACACCCGAAATCGACGCGCTGGTCGAACGGATTCCGAAACCTACCGGGAGCTTTGGTTACGACCCCTGGGGCTACAACGAAGATACGTTCAAGATCGCGCTCGGCGTCGTCAAGCTGATCTACGATCGCTATTTCCACGTCACGGCGTATGGACTGGAAAATGTGCCGCAGTCGGGACGGCTGATGGTGATCCCGAATCATTCCGGGCAATTGCCGATCGACGGCTTTCTGGTTGGGGTCGGACTGGCAACCAACCCGCATGGCCCGCGGCTCGCGCGGGCGATGATCGAGCGCTTTTTCCCGACGATTCCGTGGATCGGCAATTTTCTCAACGCCATCGGCGGCGTCATCGGCGATCCCGTCAATTGCGGCAAGATGCTGGAGATGGATGAGGCGATCATCGTCTTTCCGGAAGGCGTCCGCGGCTCCGGAAAACCATTTCGCGACCGCTATAAGCTTCAGCGGTTCGGCAATGGCTTCATGCATTTGGCGGTCAATCACAACACGCCGATCATTCCGGTTGGCGTTGTCGGCTGCGAAGAAACGATGCCAGCGCTGGGGAACATCAAGCCGCTCGCCAAGCTGCTGGGTATACCGTACTTCCCGGTGCTGCCGGTCTACTTCCCGCTACCGGCGCGCGTCAGTCTCCACTTCGGCAAACCGCTGCAATTCGGTCCCGGACCTTTCACAGAGGTCCAGGCCACCGAATGTGTCGAAACCGTCAAGGATGAAATCCGCCGGCTGATCGACGTCGGGCTGAAACAGCGCAAGAGCATTTTCTGATGGCCTCGAACAAGAAAAAAGAACAAGTGGTGCCGGCAGAAAGAAAGACCGTCCTGATCACCGGCGCGGCGGGCTCGCTCGCGCAGCGTGTGATCGCCAAATTGCAGGGCCGGCACGATGTCATCGCCGTCGATTTCCGCCAGAAGGTTGATACCGATGCTGGCATACCAAGTTATCTCGTCGAGCTGCACAAGCGCGGCTTCGAGGATGTGTTCGCGGCGCACAAAATCGATGCCGTGATCCATATCGGACGCATCTTCGCGCACGAGAAGACGCGCATGCAGCGCTACAATTCGAACGTGCTGGGTACCAAGCGGCTGCTCGACCTGTCGCACAAATACGGCGTCAAGCAGGTGCTCATTCATTCGACCTATTTCGTCTATGGCGCGTCGGCATACAACCCCGCACCAATTGATGAGGATGCGCCGCTGAAGGCGGCCGAGGTGACGCAAGATCTCATCGATTCAGTAGAGTTGGAGAGCCTCGCCAACATTTACATGTGGAAGTATCCCGATTTGAATATGACGATCCTGCGACCCTGCAATGTGTTGGGTCCCGGCGTGCGCAACTCGATGTCGCTGCTGCTGTCACGCTCGATCGTGCCGGTGCTGATCGGCTTTTCGCCATTGATGCAGTTCGTGCACGTGGACGACATGACGGAAGCGGTGATTCTCGCCTTCGAAAAGAATCATCCGGGTATCTACAATGTCGCACCGGAAGACTATGTGCCGTATCAGGAAGCGGTGGGGCAGTGCGGCTGTCACCGCCTGCCGATCCCATCGATTCCGCCGATGCTGCCGCGCGCGATCAGCGGAGCATTGAACTGGAACGCGTTCTTTCCACCGTATCTGATCAACTATTTCAAGTATCCGGTGATACTCGACGGCCGTTTGTTCCGGCAAACCTTCGGTTGGAAGCCGAAGCGCAACTTGAACGATATATTCAGTTACTTCCGCAAGAAGAAGCTGGCGGCGTCGATGGGCTAAGCGGGCGGGAATACATTCAGATCCGAACGCGTCCGGGGGACGGCCGCGTTCCTGTTTCAATCGAGCTATGGGGAAGGAAGAAGAATCGGCACGGCCGCAGCTTTCGATCCGGCATCTGCGCGTCCGTTTCCGGCCGCGGGGGCGCTGGTTCTGGCCGCAACGCGGCTGGATATCGGCGGTCAATGACGTCCATCTCGATATACGCGCGGGGGAAACCGTCGGTATCGTCGGCGAATCCGGCAGCGGTAAATCGACGCTGGCACGCGCACTGGTCGGACTGACGAAAACAGCGGGCGGATCGATCCGTTACAACGAGCGCGAACTGCTTGGTCTCGACGCGAAATCGTGGCGCGGCGTGCGGCGCGATATCCAGCTTGTGTTCCAGGATCCGCTTGCCAGTCTCAATCCGAAGTGGACGATCCGCCGCATCGTCGGCGAACCGCTGCAACAGCTGTGTCCGGAAATGGACGCTGACGGGCGGGATCGCCGCGTGCTGGAAGTGCTGCAGCGCGTCGGCCTCGGCTCCGACTGCCTCGACCGCCGCCCGCACGAGTTTTCCGGTGGCCAGGCGCAGCGCATCGGCATTGCGCGAGCGCTCGCAGTAGGACCAAAAGTTCTCATCTGCGACGAACCGGTATCCGCGCTCGACGTGTCGATCCAGGCGCAGATCATCAATCTGCTCATGGATCTGCGGGACGAGCTGGGATTGACGCTGCTGTTCATTGCCCACGATCTGGCGGTGATCCGGCAAATCAGCAGCCGTGTCGTCGTGATGTATTTCGGACGCGTCGTCGAACAGGGACCGGTCGCTCGTATATTTGAGCAGCCGCGCCATCCGTATACGCGGATGCTGCTCGCTTCGTTGCCTGGCACCGAACAGGGGATCGAAAAAATCGACGGCGAGCCTCCCGATCCGCGCATGCCGATCCTTGGCTGTCCGTTTCACACCCGTTGTCCGCTAGTGGATTCGATGTGCGTGCGCGAGCTGCCGACCCTGCGACGTGTTGGCGCCGACCATTACGCGGCTTGCCACTTCGTCGGAACAGGTCGCTAGCCCGCTTCCGTTGATCGCCCCGGCAGCGCCGGGGATCAGCCTGCCCCATCCGCCCGAGTCCCGATTCAAGAAAATAGCGCCTGCGGCCGATGGCATGGCTGTGGATAAGAGTTATTGGAGAATGACGATGAAAGCGAAGCTCAATGTTTCAGCCGGCTTGCTTCTCGTGACTCTTGCGACCAGTGCCAGCGCCGGCGTCATCGTCGTCGCCAAGGATTCACCGCTTCAGGCCTTCGAATCCGAGCAAGCGCGACGCGTCTTTCTCGGTCAACAACCATTCGTTTCCGGACATACCGTCACGGTGGTCTACCAGAAGGAAGGCGAAATCCGGACGACGTTCGAAGAAAAAGTGGTCGGCGAAACCGGCACGAATCTCAGCAGCCTTTGGTTCCGGCAGATCTTCAGCGGCAGATCGCGACCCCTGGTCGAAGTCAGCAATGATTCCGACGTTAAGGCGCGTATCAGCTCGACCGTCGGAGCGATTGGCTTTATCAGTGACAACGCCTTCGACGGCTCTGTGAAAGCGCTGTATCGATACTGATACCGATACGAATCATCACCGGTCGCGCGCAGCGGCTCGCTGGCCGTCACGCCTATTCACTTCATCTCCTCGCAGCGCGGTTGCCTTCCCGCGGCGCGGGAGCGCTCATAGCTTGGCAAATCCTGCGGCAGGCGCTCCTCGAGCTGTTCGATGCGTCGCGCATCCGAGGGATGTGTCGACAACAGCTCAGGCGGCTTGCCGCCACCAGCCTTCTCCATGTTCTGCCACAGCGAGACCGCGCCGCGCGGATCGAACCCCGCACGCGACATCAGATCGAGGCCGAGCAGATCCGCTTCCGATTCCTGTGTCCGCGAAAATCGCAGCAGCACCAGACCTGTCGCGCCACCGAGCAGTTGCGAATCAACGCCGGTGACAATACTGACCACCGAGGTGCCGATATTCGCGGCCATCTGTTCCGAATAGCGTTCCGCCGAATGATGGGCCAATACATGGCTGACTTCATGGCCGAGCACCGCCGCGAGCTGATCCTGCGTCGCCGCCACTTTCAGCAAGCCGGTGTAGACACCGATATGCCCACCCGGCAGCGCAAACGCGTTGACTTCCTTGCTCTCGAACACTCTCACTTCCCACGGTGTGCTGTTGCCGGGAATTGCTGAAGTGATCGCATTCGCGACGCAAGTGACATAGCGGGATTGCTGCACGTTCTGGGTGACCGGCGTCTTCTGCGCGATTTGCTGGAACGATTGCGCGCCGATCTCGGCCATCTTGTCGTCGGAGACGATACTGAGCTGCGAACGTCCGAGTGGCGAGGTCGCACATCCCGCGATGGCGGCGAGCACCGCCACAATAATGATATTTCGCATATGAGTTGATCGATGTGGAAAGGGTATGGTGCCGTAGTCAGCATGTCGCCGCCATCCGCCGCATGCCGAGTCAAGACCTTTGTTCTATTCACTTCCGCGTATGAAAAACGGTAGATTACCCAGCGGGCGTTGGCCCAAGGGAGGCAGCGCGAGCTGCTGCAAGCAGCGACAGTCCGTGTCGTAAACTTAAAGAGGGAAGGCTTTAGTCTTATGACAAATCGTGAAGAGGGCATCGTGAAGTGGTTTGACAATGCCAAGGGCTACGGATTCATCCAGCGCACACAGGGTGAGGATGTATTCGTGCACTTCAGGCAAATTCGAGGCGAAGGTTATCGCACGCTTCAAGAAGGACAGCAGGTACAGTTCAACGTCGTGGAGGGACAGAAAGGTCTGCAGGCGGAGGATGTGGCTGCCGCGTCATCATAAAGAGTCTTGATATTCTGAAGCGCCGGCGATTCCTGTCCCCGGCGCTTTTTTGTCGCCCACGGATTTTGCTCGTTGCTAAGACTTGTCCTCCATTTCCCTTGATCCCCGATCAAGGAATTTGACGACGGGCTCGAATAAAGCTTGCCGGGTCGCGAAGGCTCGCGATACGCTCTGCGGGCTATCATTTCTCAGGCAGGTGGCGTTCACCATGGACCGCTTCCGGATCGAACTCGCACCAGGGGAATGGCTTTTTCGCCAAGGTGATGCCGGCGACTGCGCCTATATCATCGAAAGCGGCGAAATCGATATCGTCATCGATGACGCTAGCGGCCAAGGCCAGCCGGTAGCGCGCCTCAAAACCAGAGACGTGTTCGGCGAGATGGCGCTCGCTGGTGAAAGCCGGCGCAGCGCGGGCGCCGTAGCGGTGGCGCCGACCACACTGTTGGTCATTACGGCCGAACATCTGCGCGAACGGCTGAAGCAAGCGGATCCACTGCTGCGGCACATCCTGCGCACGGTCAGCTCGCGCTGCCGCGGACTCCTCGATGAGCTCTACGGACGTAAACCAGAGACATCGGCGATCGAAGCCGCGGACGCCGCATCGACCGATCGCGACAGCGCCTACGCGCGCCTGAGCACCGAGCGCCGGCTGGCGATGGCGCTGGAGCGCAACGAACTCGCACTGCACTACCAGCCCATCGTCCGTTGCAGTGACAGCCGCGTCGATGGCTTCGAGGCACTGATCCGCTGGCCACAGCCGGACGGCACCTTTCTTTCACCCGCGGAATTCGTTCCACTCGCGGAAATGTCCGGGCTGATCGTCCCGATCGGCCGCTGGATCATCGAGAATGGCGCGGCCGCACTGGCAAGTTTCACCACGGCCGCCGGCCGGCCGATTTATGTCAGCGTCAATCTGTCCGCGCTGCAGTTCGGCGATCCGGCGCTGCTGCCATCGATACGCAAGGCAATTTCCGCCAACGCAATCGCGGCGAAACAACTGACGCTGGAAGTAACGGAAAGCCTGCTGATCGAGCGGCTTGACCGCGCCGTCAGCTTCCTCGACGACTGCCGCGAAGCCGGCACCAAGATTTCGGTCGATGATTTCGGCACTGGCTACAGCTCAATCTCCTATCTGCATCGCCTGCCGGCAGATGTGCTCAAGCTCGATCGTGCTTTCGTGCGCGATGCGGTCAACGAAGACGCGCTGCTCAAAGTCGTGCGTGCAATCACCGCGCTGGCGCACGACCTCGGCTTGATGGTGGTGCAGGAAGGCATTGAGACACAGGCGCAGGCAGAGCGCGCAAAAGCGCTCGGCATCGACTGGGGCCAGGGTTACTACTACTCAAAGCCACTACCTTACGACCGTGCGCTCAGTTATCTCACCGGCGGCGCATCAGCTCCGGCGATTCGATAGCAGTAGAGCTGCGTGCGGCGGCGGTCATCGATTACCAGCACTTCATCGGGTTTGACCTCCGGTACGACGAAGCTGTTACTGATGAACCAGCCGCCGGGCCGCATCTCCGCGCAGGCCTTGCGCCACAAATCGGCCATCGGTACCGGCGATAGAAACGCATAGACCACGTCGTAATTCCCAAGCGAGTGTTTCCAGAAGTCTCCACGCAACAGCTGCGCGTTGGCGATGCCGCGCGCGCCCATCCGCGCAAGCAGTGCCGGCAACGGTGCCAGTTCAAGGCCCGTTACGCTGCAATCCGGTCGCAGCCGCGCCAGTTGCAGCGCGAACGCGCCGGTGCCGCTGCCGACATCGAGCACCGTTGCCGACCGTCCGCGTGGCAGCCAGCCGGCAACCGCCGCCACCGTCGCGCGATTGGAGAGGAACAGCGGCACGCGCGTGCGGAACGTGGTCCAGTAGGTCAGTAGTAGGCCGATGAACACCATGAGGTAAACCCATGCCGGTACACCGAACTGCGCGGCCGTTACGACAGCGATCGGAAACATCAGATGCAATGCGAGCCACCAGCGATCGCTGCGCAAGACGGCCGCGACCGCCGCGGCGCAGGCGCCCTGTATCGCAGCCAGGACCATCGACGATGGCGGCAGCGCGCCGGTACGCACGAGCGCAAGTACGCAGATGAAAGCAGCGAGTTGCGCGAACAATGCTTTCAGCGCGGCCATGTCTCAGAAAAAATCCGATACCCCGATACGGACACGCTACGCGGCAATATCCCGCAACAGTTTTTTCCGACGAGTTTCATTTCGCCTCGATAACCTATTTCCATTCCCTGCACTGGGATAACGTGGAGAATAGAGAATGAACAGTTTTAAAACCGTGCTGACGACGGCCGCACTGATGGGCCTCAATGCTCCCGTCATCGCGGCCTATCATCCGACTGGCACGACTGTTTCATACAGCGTCCCGGTCAGCACGTCGACCTATAGTCAGACACGCTACTACAACGTCTATGTGCCTTCGAGTTATCAAAAGGGCACTGCGGCGCCGATGGTCATTAGCGACGGTCCGAATAACAATCCGCCCACTGATCCGGATTCGGTTATCAGCTGCAACGTCTACACCAAAACTGCTTCAAACCGCTCGGACATCTATAACTGCGTGGCGACATGGACCGGGCATGCCGAACCCAGCTACGCGGTACCAATGGGCAGCGTCAACGAATCGATCGTCGGCAATCAAAACCGCGATATCGACGCAGCGAGCAAGGAATGGGAGTTCTTCTCCGCCCATCCGCGCCCCTGATCCAGAATTGTCGTACTACCGAGCCCGCCTTGTGCGGGCTCTTTTTTGCCTGCAGGCGCAGCGCCGCACGTGTGCGCCTCAGCGATCCACTTCGAACAACTGACGCAGAGCAGGGTGGTCGACCTTCAGCGATGGCGTCCTCGGCAAAGTTTCGACGAAACGCCAGGCCAACGGAATGTGCGTGGCCAGGACATGCTGGCGCAAATGCGCTTCGAGTTCGGCAACGTCCGGCGGCACGACGCCCGGCTTAAGCTGGATTGCCGCCGCCGGCACCTGCCCCAGGCGCTGGTCGCCGAGACCAACGACCGCGGCGGCGGAAACTGCCGGGTGCAGCAACAGCGCGCGTTCGATCGTTTCCGGCAGTAGCTTGAACCCGCCGCGCATGATGGCGCCATCGGCGCGCCCGCGATGGAACAGAAAGCCGTCCTCGTCGATTAACGCGATGTCGGAGGTACGGATCCAGTCCGGCCCGATGCGCGGCGAGATCACTTCAAGGATGCCTTCCTGGCCCGGTGGCAGAACAGTGCCGGTCTCCGGATCAAGCACGCGCAGCTGCGCACCCGGAAGTGTACGTCCCACGCTGCCGAACTTCCGTTGGCCCCATACGGCGTGCAGTTCCAGTGTCATCGCCGTCACCGGCCCACCAAACTCGGTGGCGCCGTAGGAGAGCAGGATGGGAATGCCGTAGCGTTCCTCGAACGCGCGCTGCACGGTGGGATCCAGCGGTGCGGCGCCGGTTCCGAACCGGCGGATGCTGGTCAGATCCGCCGGCGGGATATTGGCATCCAGCACCATCTGCACGCCGGCCGGCGGCATGCCGCTGGCTTCAGGGCGGTAGCGCAGCACATGGTCGTGCCAGCCGGCCACGCTGAAGCGTTCGAGCAACACCGCGCGCTGACCCTTCAACAACGGCGGCAGGGACGAATAGAGGCCGGAGATATTGCCTAGTGGGAAGAACAGCAACGTGGGTGGCAGCTGCGACAGGTCGGTGGCCGGATTCGCGCCTACAAGGTGCCGAGCGATCAGTTCGTAGCTGACCGAAAACTGCTTGGGGGGACCCGTGGTGCCGCTGGTCAGGATTTCGATGTGCGGATGGCTCGAATCCGGTCGATCGGCCGCATGCTCGAAACCGGACAGCGCAGCGGCGTCCATTTCTCGGAGCGCGAAGGCGGCAATGCCCTGCGCACGCAGCACCGTGCGAACCTCTTCGGAGAAATCCTCGGCGGCAGCCACGAGGACTGCCGGCTTGACCCGCTCCACGTCGCGCGCAAGAGCGGTGGCGGACTGGAACGCGTAGATCATGCGCACCGTGCGTCGCTGCGCAATGAGACCGAGCAAGACGGCGATGGCTGAAGGACGATTGCGCGGAACGAAGGCGACCGGCGTCCGTGACCTGGCGCCGCTGGCCTCGATCAGTGCGCCGAGACGATCTGCGACCTGCCGGAGTTCGCCCCAGCTGAACCAGCGCCCTTCGAATTCGATGGCGGGCTGCGACGCGGCGCGCACCAGTGCCCGTGCGCTGAGTTCATCAAGCTCGCTCATTGGTACCAAAGCTACTTGTCGAAGAGCTTGCGGACCTCGCGTCTCAGCAATTTGCCCATTTCGTTATAGGGCAGTGCGTTCAAGGCAGCGATTCGTTCGGGCACTCGTGAAGAGCGCAGGCGATTCTTGATCAGGGCGCGTAATTCGTCGTCGCTGGGCATGGCATGACCCGGCCGTGCGACGACAGCGATGCCGACCGCTTCGCCCCATTCCACGGAAGGAACCGCGACCGCCGCCGCGTCGGCGATGTCCGGATGCGACATCAGCACGTCCTCGATTTCGCCCGGCGAGATGTTCTCACCGCCGCGCACGATGACGTCGTCAGCGCGCCCGGCAAGGAACAGATAGCCTTCCTGATCCAGCCAGCCGGCGTCGCGCGTCGGGAACCATCCGTCCGCGTCAAGCGCCTTGCGCTCGCGATACTCGCCTGAGACTTGTTCGCCGCGCACATAGATCTCGCCGCGCTCACCCGGCGGCAGGCACCGCCCTTCGTCGTCGCGGATTTCAATCTGCACGGTCGGCAGCGGCCGGCCCACCGAGCCCAGACGCGCGCGGACGGCAGGATCACGGGAAGCATATGCCGTGCGGTGGTCATCCGGATCGAGCAGGGCGATGGTCGAACTGGTTTCAGTCAAGCCGTACGCATTGGTGAAAGCGACCTGAGGAAACAAATCCAATGCGCGCTCGATCAATTCCGTGGGCATGCGACCGCCGCCATAAGCGACGGACTGCAACCCTGACAGATTGGCGGAGGCGCCGGCATCGATGCTCGCAATGATGCGCGCCAGCATGGTCGGCACGACGAAGGCATTGGTGGCGCACTCGGATGCGGCCAGCGCGAGCCAGGCGTCGGGCTCGAAAGCCGGCAGCAGCAGAATGCGGCGCATGGCGTAAATCGAGCTAAGCAGCGCCGCGATGCCGGCGATGTGGTAGGGCGGAACGCAGACCAGCGCCGCTTCCTCCGGCGAGGCCGAGCCGAATTCGACGGTGCCGAGGATGTATGACAGCAAGTTGGCGTGGCGCAGCAGCGCGGCCTTGGGCGCGGCGGTGGTGCCACTGGTAAAGATCTGCACGGCGATGCCTTCGCCGGGTTCTTCCTCGCTGGCTGCGGTCTCGGCTAGTTTCTCAGATTCGGCGACGAAAGCCGCGCGGGTCCGAACGATGTGGCCGCCTTCGGGATTGAGACGCTTGATCCGCTCCACGTCGCCAATGAGGTAAGCCGGCGCGATGCGCTTGAGCAGCGCAGCCAGATCGGTGTCGGCGAGGCGGTAGTTGAGCGGCACATAGGGCACGCCGGCAAGTGCGGCGCCGAATAAGGCGATCGCCGCCGCTTCGCTGCTCTCGTCGAGCAGCGCAACATGCGAGCAACCGGCTTTCGAAATACTGGCCGCCGCACCGTGTGCGGCACGCCATAGGGCACCGTAGGACCAGCGGCGTGCGTCACAGACGACACCGATGCGATCGGGCTCGGCGTCGGCCGCCATCTGCAAGATAAGCGAGATGTTCATCGGGCGGTCTTCAATCAGACGAAGGAAGTGGCTTGGCTTCCTTGAGCTGCAGCGCGATCCCAGCGATCGAAAGCGATCCCTGACCGGCCTTCACGCACAGCAACTCGATGGTTCCCTCAGCGTTGACGTAGCGCTTGCCGATCTTGGTACCTTCCGCAAAGGCGGAATTGACCGTCCCGCGCTGCGCCGGCCGCTCCTCTGTCATGGTCGATCCGCCACATTCGACAACGACGTCGGCACTGCGAATAACCATCAATTCGGTGTCGCACACCGAGCTTTTCAGCTTTGTTCCCGCTTTCATTGTTTCCCCAAAAAAATCCCTAGGCGATAGCGCCTGCGGCTTTCAGTTTTTCAATACGCTCCCATTCCAGACCCAGCTCCATCAGGAAGGTCTCAGTGTGTTCCGAGGCCTGCGGAGCACGGGCAGTCTTGAGCGGCTCGTGGTTGAACTGCACCGGGCCGCGAACCACCTTGAACGGCTTACCATCGTCGCCCTGGAGTTCGACGAGCATATCGTTGGCCAGTGCCTGTTCGTCGCCGGTGAGATCGAGCAGACTTTGAATCGGCGCCCACTGACCTTTCATTGTCTTGAGATGCTGTCGCCAGTATGCGAAGGGTTTCGAGCCAATGGCTTTGACGATCAGGTCGCTCGCAGCCTTCGAATTATCGATCAAGCTCCTCACATCGGCAAAGCGCGGGTCGTCAGCGGCTTCGGGGATACCAAAATGCTCGAAGGCGTCACGGACGAGGCCCGTCGGACTCACCATGCAGAGATTGATCGTGCCACCGTCCGAGGTGCGGAAATTGCCCATCAGCGGATTGCGCGCTGCCCCACCTGAGGTCGGCATGGCGTTGCGCGTGGTCTTCCCAGTCTCCAGACCCTGTGCGATGTTGGCGCCGGATGCCCACCACGCGCTGCTCAGGAGCGAAACGTCGAGTTCGATCCCTTCGCCGGTGCGCTCACGATTGAACAGCGCCGCAGAAATTCCCCCCGCGATGAACATGCCGCCGATGGAATCACCGAACGCCATGATGCCTTGCGATAGCGGTCCCTCGAGCTCGGCGGGTGACATGGCGTAGCCCACCCCGCTGCGGGACCAGAACGCTGTTCCGTCGAAACCGCCGACTTCGCGCTCGGGGCCCTTGTCGCCATACGCGCTGCCGCGCGCATAGATGATCTTGGGATTCACGGCGCGGATATGCTCGACGTCGAACTTGTTCTTCTGCCGAACGGAGGGGAGATAGTTGGTTAGAAAGACGTCGGCGGTCTTGGCGATCTCGTAGAGCACTTCCCGACCTTGCGGCGTGGAGATATCGATGCCGACGCTGCGCTTGCCGCGATTGGGGTGCTCGACCAGCGGATTGCGGTTCGGATCGACGGGGATGCCGCCCATGTTGATGAACCCCCGCTGCGTGTCACCGCGCACCGGGTGCTCGATCTTGATCACGTCCGCGCCCCAGTCAGCGAGTATCGCGCCAGCGGCGGGAACGAAAGTGAACTGCGCCACCTCCAGAACCCTCACCCCCTTCATCACCTGCGTCATATGTACTCCAAGTCCTGCCTTAAACAAGGGCCTCGGGCCGGCCTACCCTTAAAAACTTCATGTACGGCCCGAAGCCGCGCCCAGCGGCTATCAAGCCGCCTTGGCTGAGTCCGCCTTGGCGTGGTGGGAAAACATCTTCATGAGGTCACCCGACGTAATTGGACGCACGACCTCGCCTTCGGCCAGCGGCTTGGCTCCACCATACGACGTCGGCGTGGTGTCGACGCCCGCCGCGGCGGCCTTGGCCCGCAGTGCACCCACCGTCAAATCTTCGCGTTTGTGATGCTTGAACAAATCGAAGTTGTAGTAGCGCATCGCGTTAAGGTGCGTGATCTTGTTGATCTGCGCATCAGTCAGATTCTGCACCGTCTTCCACAGATGTTCCGGAGCCTGGGGCCACAGCGTGTCAGAGTGGGGATAGTCGGTCTCAAAAACGACCATATTTTCATCGACCGCGTCCAGATTCTTCAAGCCGAAGGCATCGTCGATGAAGCAGACCATGAAGTGCTTGAGGAAAACCTCACTCGGTTTCTTATCCTTGAAGGTAAGGTTGGAATGCGTCCAGAACTGGTGGCGCGAGTGACTGAAATCAGCGCGCTCCATGAAGTACGGAACCCAGCCAAGGCCACATTCCGACAAACAGATCTTCATTTTCGGATAACGGTGCAACGCTTCGAGTTGGAGCCAGTCAGCGGCACCAACTGCGCTCGACATCGGCATCGTCGTGATCCAAGCCTCAATCGGCGTCTCCATGGAAGCGTGTACCTGCGGGTTACCGGCACCGATGTGCAGACACATCGTCATGTCGTGATCGACAATCGCCTTCCACATCGGCTCCCAGTATTCGTTGTGGACGCTCGGCAAACCCTGTTTGGTTGGGTTCTCGTTGAGCGACACCGCCGTGCAGCCCTTCTTGGTGATGCGCTTGATCTCCTCGACCGTCGCCTTCATGTCCCAGGTGGGCAGCATCGCGCACGGGATAAATCGACCCGGATAGGCACCGCACCACTCGTCAATGTGCCAATCGTTGTAAGCGCGCAGATGCACCAGCGCCTTCTGCTTGTCCGGTGCCTGATGGAAACGCCCGCCATCGAAACCTACGCAAGTGCCGAAGTTGAGTGACGCGGCAACACCGTTGGCATTCATATCGTTGACACGCGCGTGGACGTCGTAAACGCCCTTGCGCAATTGATCGAACGAAGTCGGCTCCATGCCATACTCTTCGAGAGGGCGGCCAACCACCGCGTTAAGGCCAACCGACGGCATCTTCATGCCTTGGTATTCCCAATAATTCGTACCCTTCTCATTGGTACGCAACTTAGGCGCCGTCGCCAGGTTGTCACCAGACAGATGTTTGTCATACATGTCCGGCGGTTCACTGATGTGATCATCAACACTGATGAGCACCATATCGTTCATCTTCATACCATTCTCCTTACAGCAGAGTAAGCGACATCGCGCGATGATCGCAGTTAGAAATGCTTGGCTCTTTGACCTTACAAAGCGGCCTCATGCTTCTCGAGAGGCTGCGCCGTCCCGTCGCTGAAATCGCGAATCGTTCCGATGCGCTTCGCTTCGATCATCCGTTGCGGCTGAAACGTATAGCAGCTGCCGACCGGCAGGCGGCGAGCATCCGATTGTTTCTCCATAGGTATCGTACGCCCGTTTGCAAGGATATTCCCCCAGCGCAGCAGCCTAGCAGCCTCCTGCTGCACCGCGTCGAGCGAATCGATCCAAGGCCGCATCTTGTGCAACGAAAGGCCGGCCAACTCCGGGGGCTCGACGATCCGGAAACTAGCTTCGACCCACCTGAGCACCGTTGCACCATTACGGCGCAGCTCGGCACGACGCTTTCCATCGATAGGGTCGGACACCAGGATGTCATAGACCAGCGGTTCGCGGTCACCGGCGTGCGCCGCAGCCAGCAACGCCAAATCATAGAGATGCGTGCAATTGGCGGATTTTTCGCCGCACTGCACAAATTCCTTCAGAGCCACTCCCGTGAAGGATTGCTTGAGCTGCTCGACTGCGCCGGGACAGGTGGTCCAGGGCGCGCGGATCATGATCGGCTCGATCGCCGTCGCTATCCTGCCATCGTGATGCACGGCGACACCCATGCAGTGATAGTCGTCTTCGACTTCGCTGCGCACCGACCTCGCAGTCGGCATGATCCGGAAGCGACGTCGGAAACCCGGCAGGCTGTCGAGCGATCGCTGCATCGCATCAATCCCGTGCCAGCAGCAGCGCGGTGGCCAGAGGACCACCACCCGAGGTGCAGACTGCGACACGCGGATCGCCCGGAATCTGGCGGGCGCCGCCCTTGCCGCGCAGCTGGACTACGGATTCATGCGCGAACCCGAAACCGTGCAGCCGACCGGCGCCGATCTGCCCGCCAAAGGTGTTGAGCGGCAACTCGCCGTCGCGCGCGATGCGTTTGCCGCCTTCGATGAACTGTCCGCCCTCGCCCAAGCCGCAGAATCCGAGCGATTCCAGCCAGGCGATAGCCTGGAAGCTGAATCCGTCGTACAGCTGCGCCGTGTCCACGTCCGCAGGCTTGTAATCGGTGCGCTTCCACAGATCGGCGCCAGTGGGATAACAGGCCATCCATTCCGCCTGGTCCCAACTGTGCCGCTCAACGGTGCCGGCCATGGCCGCAATGCGAATGGGCGTGCACGAGACTTCATCGACCGCAGCGCCGGCCGAGACAATCAGAACCGTCGAAGCATCGGTGAAGCGGTCGCAGTCGTACAGGCATAGCGGCGTGGAGATCATCCGCACCGACAGATACTCCTCCATCGTCAACGGTTCGCGGACCAGCGCGCGCGGGTTGAGTGCGGCGTTGGCCCGATCAGTCAAGGCGATCTGCGCCAGTTGCTCGCGCTTCAGGCCGTAGCGCTTGACGTGACGCATCGCGTACTGGGCGGTCCAGGTCGCGGCCGACAAAGCGTTGAAGGGGGCAAACCACTGCGAGAAGCTGTCGACCCGATCCCGTCGTTGGGTCGGATATTCCTCGGGCCGGGCCAGCGCCGCCGCTTCATAAACCGTGCGAAAGCAAATCACATGACGCGCCAGGCCGGCGCGTACGGCGGCAGCGGCAGCCACGACCGCGCCGAGTTGAGACGTGATCTCGCCACCGCCCGCATACCAGGTTGCGCGAATGCCCAGCGCATCGATCAGCTCGTCGGCGCCGACCGGGGAAAACCCGAGCAGGGCCGCGGTTCGGCCTGGATAGGTTGATACACCGTCAATCTGCCCAATGGAGAGGCCGGCTTCGGAGAGCGCTTCGCGTACGGCATCGAGCGTCAGCAGCAACGGCGCGCGCGTCAGCTTGACGCCAACCTGTGATTGGCCCACGCCGGTGATGTAAGCCTCGTTGGCCACCGTTATTTATCCCATGGCGCGACGCGCCATCCGGTACGGCTGAAACTTCGCTTCATCCTAGCCAACCTTCTCGAACAGCGGCAGCCAGACGTCGCCCTGCTGTTCGAACTTCACACGGACGCGATCACCGACATCGACCTGATCTACCGGGCAGCCGACGATGTTGGTGGTGAGAAACACTCCCGGCGCACCGTCGATCGCGACGCGGGCGATGACGAAGGGCACATCCAGCGCCGGATGCCACTTTTGGTAGTTGACGGTGAAAGTGTCGACCACACCGGTCCCCGCCACCGCCTCCGGCACAACATTCTCGGACAGGCACTTGCGGCAGACAGGGCGCGGCGGATGAATGAAAGTCTTGCAATCCTGGCAACGCGTAATCCGTAACTGTCCCTCCGCTCCTCCAGTCCAGAAGGGGCGATTGTCAGCATCCAGCCGAGGCAGCGGACGGGGTGCTCCCATTGATGTCACTTATTCCACAGCAGATGGAGCGAATCGGGCCCGATCACGTGTCCGCCATGGAACGTCGGCTGATGCGCTGGATCAAGCCGGAATTGGGGCAGGCGCGCCAGCATCTGCTCATACACAATCTGAAGTTCGACACGCGCCAGATGCGACCCCAGGCAACGATGCGGCCCGGCATTGAATGCGATATGCACTTTATTTTCGCGATTGAGATCGAATTTTTCCGAATTCGGATATTCCTTTGGATCCAGGTCAGCAGCCGGCAGGAACAGCATCACGCGCTCGTTTTCCTTCAGCTGCAGGCCATGGAACACCATGTCCTTGCCCACACGCCGCGGAGGTATCGTGAAGGTGTAGCGACGCAATAGCTCTTCGGTGGCGTCAGCGACCAACGCGGGGTTCGCGCGAAGTTGGTCCTGAAGGGCAGGGTTCAGCGCAAGATGGCGCACGCCGTGACCCATACCGTTCATCACGGTATCGAGGCCGGCGATGAACAACAGCACGCCGTAATTCTCCATGTCCTCGATGGTGGTCGGCTTGCCATCGATCTCTATTTTCCACAGCATGCTGATAATGTCATCACGAGGATTGTCGCGACGGTCAAGCACGGTGTCACGCATGATCGCTGCGACACGCTGGAGTTTTATGATGGCCTTTCTGGCATCAGGCTCCGTATCCGCCATGTGCTCCTTGACCAGCGCGCGATATTCCGGCAGCCGTTCAAGCGGCAACCCCAGCATCTTCAGGAATACTTGCACCGGTAACGGTTCAGCGATTTCGGACATGAACTCGCATTGACCGCGATCAGCAACTTTGTCGATCAGCTGATTGGCGAGCGCCCGGATGTCGTCCTTGAGCGCATTGATCGTCTTCGGTGAAAAAACCCGCTGCAGCGGAATTCGATATTTGCTGTGTTCCGGCGGATCGAGAGTGATCGGAATCGGCTGCGGAATATAGGGCGTGCCCGGCGGCAGCTTGGACATCATCGCCTTGATGTAGGCCTGGGGAACGATTTCACTAGAAAAGCCTTCGGTGTCACGCGCCGCATCGAAATTCGCAGCATGACTTAGAAAGATCCAATGGCCGCCGTGGCGTGGCGTCCAAAACACCGGCGGTGCATTTTTTACCAAATCAAGTAGGCGCTTGTGCGGATCGGCCAAATAAGCTGGGTCAGCGAACAGGTCAAAGTCGTACACCGCCGAATCAGGCACGTGTGCCGGCTTGGGGACTGCCGAGCTGAGAGTCGCAGGATTAGCCATTGAAGCCTCCAACAAAGAAACTAAAGTGTGAAGTTATTGTAGATTTCGGCGCCGGGCGAAGCTGGGATTTCCAGCCGTTTCGAAACAACACGTCCACCCCCGCACCTTTCTCGAAACCGTTCTGTCGGCAGATGAGGCAAGCACCACCCTACAATTGCGGCGTCACCACATGAGAAGCGTATCCAGCGACGAGTGCAGGCAGAATCCAGTTCACAGCGCTACCAGACTGCCGGCCGGCTATCGACCGCGCGACATTCGATACGCTTCATCATGGCGCTTCCGCTACAACTACAGACAAGCGCCGCCAACATTGCTCAGCTCTGCGACCGTCCTCCCATCAGGCTAGCCGGATCGATCTGGCCGGTCGCGAGCCCACCCATGAAACCGCCATCAACGGGCAGCGAAACGCCGTTGATGTAGCTCGCGGCATCGCTATTCAGGAATACCAGCGGCCCCGCCTGTTCTTCAGGAGTGGAGCGCCGGTTGATCGGCTGCGTCGCCGCTTCCAGCGTCGCGCGTGCGGTGGCCGCCTCAAACTCCGCCATCATGGGAGTCTGCGTCGGTCCCGGCGTCACGCAATTGATACGGATGCCGCGTTTGATGAGGCTGAATGAAGACGCCATGGTCCAGAAAATCACAGCCTCTTTCGAAAGCGCATAGCCTTCGCGGACCGTATCCTTGTTGTCCTCGCACCACTTGACGGCCGATTCATAGGAATCGGTCTTCACCAGTGCACCCAACACCGGCATGCGACGCGACCAGCCCAGGCCACCGTTGGAGGAAATGCTGACGATCGCACCGCCCTCGGGCATCAGCGGAATCAGCTTATTGGTCAGATGGCGGGTGCCGATGAAATTGACTTTCATGACCTCCATCGGCGGAAAGGTCTGCGGCAGGCCAGCGCAATTGAAGAGCGCATGCACCTTACCGCCGATCTTGTTGACAGCGGCCTCGATCGACTTCGGTTCGCGCAGATCCACGTTGGTGAACGAAGCCAGGGAGAGCTTGCTCTCTTTGTAGTCGAGACCGTGGACTTCCGCCCCAAGCTTCAGCAGCAGCCTTGCCGTCGCCTCGCCCATCCCGGAAAAGCAGCCGGTAATCACCACCCGCTTATTCTTGTAACCCAGAAAATCAGACATGAATCACTCCCGCCACTATCACTACTCTATAACTGCAAAGAAAGATGGATGTACGCGCAATAACAACCGGACTGCTGCGTTCGCTATTTTTTTGCGTCTTCTTCGATAACGATGATGCGCTCCGGGCATGCGCGCGCGCCACGTCGCGCAAGGTCTTCCATGCCGGGCGGCACATCAACCTCTGAAACCGCTATATAGCCGTCATCATCGAGCGGAAATAGCTTCTCGGATACAGCCGCACACCGCGCATTGCCTACGCAGGCAGCTTTATTAATGCGGATTTTCATGCCCTCACCTGATACTACGTGTGCAACCGATCTCTATGGACCCGCTACAGCCCGCCGGGCTGCTTGCCTTACTTGAGACGGTTCTGCTGTCGGAACGAAGACGGGACCGCCACATATTGAGATAGCTTTTATCGCATAAATCGCCTTGGCACACAACAACTGACGATGAAACTTTCCTCGGCATCGGGCCTTGAAATGGGTTGTAGCGACTCGCGGTAGAGGTGCCCATTCCGGTACACTAAATTCACTAGCCATTGACTTGTAGTCAACGGTGCTGTTTATATGTTGTTTATATTCGTATATTCGGGGTTTGGCCTTGGCAATCCCGCATTTTGTCTGCGCCTACGCGCAAAGTGCGAGCACTAACAAATTGAGGAGAGTCGAATCGCCTTCGGCGGCTGGAGTGTCTAAAGGTCGACATGCGTTCGGCTCATTCAGTCAGAAGACCATCATCGTCTGAGCGAGCCCGATCAGCCGCGAGCTCGACGCGACGGACTGAGTCGCCCCGGTGCTCTCCCGCGATCATTAGAGAATTTGGCAAAGATATTTATGTCTCTCCATACCACTATCCATCTGCACAATGTGCCCGCCGGTCGCGAGGCCGAATACGCCGCTTGGTTCGACGGACCGCACCGCGCGGCGCTCACCCATCTCCGCGGCTTCAAGACTGCGGATCGTTACGAGGTGACGCCGCAGCAAATGATGCCGGACATTGCCCAGCCCTGGCGTTTCCTGAGCATGTACGATTTCGATCTGCGCAGTCCGGCCATCGACATCCCGGCGCTAGGGCCGCTGATCGCCGCGGCGCGCGACGCCGGCATGATCGCGGACGAGGATCAAAGCGAACGCATCTATACCTACCGCATGTATTCGGACTGGAAGGCCAGCCCGAACTGGAAGCAATCAGAACCGCTGTCGGGTGTCAGCATTATTCTGGCGAACTACGTGGCCGGCCGGTTTGCCGAGTACCAGACTTATTACGACAACGTACACAGCGTCGAAGTCATCAATATACCCGGCCACGTCGCCATGAAGCGCGGCGAGCTGTCGCCGACCCAGATCGAGCCGCGCCGCTTCTGCCCCGGCGACCAGCTGGTTCTGTGCGCACAACAAACGGACGATCTGCTGTTCACCATGAAGGACTTCAGCGCCCGAGCCGGCGGCAGGAGCCCCAGCGGCATCGCCATGCAGCCGCGGTCGCAGGCCGCATCGTTCGCACGCACGGTGCATTACTTCAAGAAAGTGAGCGGCACGCATTTCTGGAACGGCGGCGTCGCCTACGCCGGGGATCTCTCGGTGTATTCCGGCAAGAGTTGAGAGCCATATCGCCCGGGTAATAGAAACTTAGCGATCAAACAGCCGTCCTCGCGGCGGCATCGAACTGCGGAGGGCAGCGTGTCAAAGATTATCGTTATCACCGGCGCCGGCGTGGGCCTGGGGCGCGCGCTGGCGCGACGCTTCGCGTCCGAAGGCGAGTCCGTCGTTCTACTCGGGCGCACCGCATCGAAAGTCGAAGCGGCCGCCAAGGAAATCGGTGATCGCGCAATGGCGGTCACCTGCGACGTAGCATCCCCCGAATCGGTGCGCGCCGCCTTCGCGGCAATCGCCAAGCGGCATCCACGCATCGATGTGCTGATCAACAATGCCGCGGTGTTCGAGCCGTTCATGGTTGTCGAAGCGACCGACGACCAGATCCTCAAGACCATCGGCACCAACCTCACCGGCGCGATCCTCTGCTCCCGAGCGGCGATTCCGATGATGGGCGCCGGTTCGCACATCATCAACGTGAGCAGCGAATCGGTGAAGTTGGCGTTCCCGCACCTGCTTCTATACCAGTGCTCCAAAGCGGGCCTGGAACGCTTTTCCGAAGGGCTCTATGCCGAGCTGGAACCGAGCGGCATCCGCGTGACGACGGTCCGCGCCGGACAGATGATGGAAGAAGGCAAAGTATGGAACGCCGATCCGCAAGCGCAGATGCGCTTTGCCAAGGCAGCGATGGCGGCGGGCATCAACCTGCGCGAGCGGCCAATCGCCCAGTTCACCTCAGTAACCAACGTCTTCCGCACGCTGATCGACCTACCGGACGATCTCCAGGCGGCGCACATTTCACTACACGCGCGCAAGCCGGGCTAGAGCTTGTCAGCAACGCTCATAAGGAATCGGGATACGTACGATGAATGAGACCTTCGATTTCGTGGTCATCGGCAGCGGCGGTGGCTCCATGTGCGCGGCATTGGTCATGCGCGCTGCCGGCAAGAGCGTGCTGATTCTGGAGAAAACTAGTCTCGTCGGCGGCACCACGGCGGCATCCGGCGGCGTCATGTGGATTCCCAACAATCGCTTCATGAAGGCGGAAGGGATCGAGGACAGCCACGAAAAAGCCGTCGCCTATCTCGATGGTGCAGTCGGCGATCACGAGGACACGCCAGGTGCCATTCGCGCGCGCAGGCTCGCTTACATTGAGCAGGCACCGAAGATGCTCGACTTCCTCGTCGAGCAGGGCATCCGTCTGCGGCGTCTGCCTTCGTGGCCGGACCACTACAAACAGCCGGGCGAATCGGTGCCCGGACGCGCCGTGGTCTCCGAGCTGTTCGACATCAAACAGCTCGGTGAATGGAAGGCCAAGTTACGCCCCGGCTTCCTGCCGCTGCCGGCCAATCTCGACGAGGCCATGCAGCTTCCAAACTTGAAGCGCACCTGGGCGGCCAAGAAGGTGTTGTTCCGCATCATCGGACGTGCGATCGCGGACAAGTTCACGGGAAAGCAGCGCGCTACCGCGGGTCAGGCGCTGCAAGGCCAGATGCTGCAGGCCGCGCTCAAGGGGGGGGCGGAAATCCGCTTGAACTCGCCGGTGAAACAGGTCGTTGTCGAGAACGGGCGCGTCACCGGCGTGCTCGTCGAAAAAGATGGCGCCTCTTCGCGCATCGATGCGCGCCTCGGCGTACTGATCAACGCCGGCGGCTTCGCGCAGAATCAGCGCATGCGGGACCAGTTCGTCCCGGGAACTTCCACCGGCTGGTCCATGGTCCCCGAATCGGACACCGGCGAAATGATTGAAGAAGGCGTGCGCATCGGCGCAGCCATCGCGCAGATGAAGGAACGCATCGGCTTTCAGGTGGTGCTGCCGCCCGGCGGCAAGCCCACTGGCGTCCAGAGCGACATGTCCAAGCCGCATGCCATCGTCGTGGATCAGACCGGCGTGCGTTACATCTGCGAATCCGGCGCCACCGTGGATTTCTGCAGGGGCATGCTCGAACGCAACAAAACCGCACCGGCGGTGCCGAGCTGGCTGGTGATCGACAGCCAGTACATGCGCAAATACATGCTGGCCGGCAGCATGCCGGGCTCCAAGAAACCGCAGCCCTGGTACGACTCGAAGTTCCTGCGCCGTGGCGACACCCTTGAGCAACTCGCCACCGAATGCGGCATGGATCCGGGCAAGCTGAAAGCGTCGGTGGAGCGCTTCAACGGCTTTGTTCGCAATGGGCGCGATGAAGACTTCCATCGCGGCGAGTCCGCCTACGACCACTGGCTGGGCGACGCGATGCACCAACCGTCACCATCCCTCGGCACGCTCGAGGAAGGTCCCTACTTCGCACTGCAGGTCTATCCGGGCGACGTCAGCACCTTCGGCGGTCTGGTGTGTGATGTGCAGGCGCGCGTGCTGCGCCCCGACGGCTCGGTGATTTCCGGGCTCTATGCCACCGGCACTTCCACCGCATCGGTCATGGGACGCGTGGAAGCGGGCGGCGGCGGCAGCATAGGTCCCACCTTCACCTGGGCTTATATTGCGGCCCGGCATGCGGCGGGCGCCGTCAGCGCCGTGCCAGAGAAAGTTGCAGTAACCGCTTAACCTTGTCGCGCCGGATGCGGCGCAACGTTTACTTAGGAGATTGAGATGCAGACGCTTCCAGAGGCCAAGCTGTACATCGACGGCAAGCTGCGCGCGGCCGCCGGCAACAAGACTTACGACAACATCGGCCCCTGGACCGGCGAAGTCATCGGCAAGGCGGCGGATGCCTCTGCGGCGGATGTGAACGACGCGATCGCCGCCGCGCGGCGCGCCTTCGATACGACCGACTGGTCGCAGAAGCACGAGTACCGCTTCCAGCTGATGAAGAAGTACCGCGATGTGCTCCGTGCGAATCGCGACAAGCTGGTGCAGATCGCACGGCTCGAAGCCGGCTCGGCGATCGGCGCCGCGTTCCGCGCCCAGATCGATGGCGCGCTCAGCGGCGCGGACGGCCTGCTGGAGTGCTTCTCCAAAGTCCACTGGGAAGAAGATCGCGGACTGCGCAACGAGTATGGCTTCGACACGAAGCGGTTGGTCACCCAGGAAGCCGTCGGCGTGGTCGCCGCGATCACACCGTGGAACGTGCCGCTGTACGTGAATGTCGGCAAAGTCGTGGCGGCACTCCTCGCCGGCTGCACCGTCATTCTGAAACCCGCGCCGGACACGCCGATGATGGGCGCCATCATGGGCGAACTGGCCATCGAGGCCGGCTTGCCGCCCGGTGTGTTCAACGTCATCACCTCGGGCGATCCCGCGATGGCTGGCGAAATGCTGACCAAGGATCCCCGTGTCGATCTGGTCTCATTCACCGGCTCCACCGCCGTCGGCAAAAAGATCATGGAAAACGGCGCTTCGACTTTGAAGCGTGTATTCCTGGAACTGGGTGGCAAGTCGGCGTTCATCGTGCTGGACGATGCGCCCAATTTCCCGATGATCGTCGCGCAGTCGATGGTGGTGTTCCATGCTGGCCAGGGCTGCGCCTACCCGACGCGCCTGCTGGTGCCGAAGAGCCGCTACCAGGAATCGGTCAAGGTGCTGGAAATGGCATACGCGGGCTTTGCCGACAAGTGGGGCAAGTTCGATGAACCGACCTGCATCATGGGACCGTTGATCTCCAAGCGTCAGCTCGAACGTGTCAAGAGCTATGTCGATATCGGCAAGCAGGAAGGCGCGCGCCTGCTCGCCGGCGGCAATATCCGCACCGACAAGGGCAAGGGCTTCTTCATCGAGCCGACCTGCTTCGTCGACGTGCGCAACGACATGCGCATCGCCCAGGAGGAAATCTTCGGGCCGGTACTGGTGGTGATTCCGTTCGAGGATGACGAGGACGCGATCCGTATCGCCAACGACAGCATCTATGGTCTCGGCGGCGTGGTGTTCGGCAGCCCCGAACGCGCTCTGAAAGTCGCCAAGCGCGTGCGCACCGGCTCCATGGGCGTCAACGGTGGAATGAGCATCACCGGCGACCTGCCGTTCGGCGGCTACAAGCACAGCGGCATCGGCCGCGAATGGGGCCGCGAAGGGATCGAGGAATTTCTGGAGACGAAGGCGATCGGCATCCGCGCTTCGTAGCGTCAGAACGCTACGCCGCGATCATCGCTCCGATTTCGATGCTGCACTCGACCTTCCCGAAAGGCGGAGCGCTGGTCGTTGGCGGGACCGGCAACGTCGGTGCCGGCGTGGTCCGGCGGCTGGCGCAAGCCGACGTGCCGGTGGTATTCACTTATCGGCACAACGCCGACGCGGCCCGAGCGCTCGAAGCGCAGGTTCGCGAAGCAGGCGGACAAGCCTTCGGTCAAGCGATGGACATGGACGACGCGCGTTCGATCCAGGCCGCCGTCGACGTCGTGCTGGAGAAGACCGGGCGCTTGCATACGGTGGCCTGCGCCGGCGGCCCGTTCGTGAACATCAACCGCATGAGCGCACTGACGCCGGAAGAAGTTTCCGCCTTCGTGCAATCCGATGCGGTGGGCGTATTCCGGTTGGTACACACCGCCTTGCCCGCACTGCGCGCCGGCGGCGGCGGCTCGATCACGCTGTGCAGCACCATCGCCAACCGCCGGGTAATCAAGTTCGACGGCATCTCCCCGTTCTCCAAAGGTGCTGTCGAAGCGCTGGTACGCCAGATCGCCTATGAGGAAGGACCCAACAAGATCCGCTGCAACGGCGTCGCGGTCGCGTGGGTATACGACCCCAGGAACGTGGATACGAACAAAGCGCGGGAAACCTTCGCCAATCGCGAGTTCTTCGCCGCCATCGTCAAACAGATCTCCGGACTGATGCGTTCACATCAACCGGCCCCGGCTCCGCCGGATGAGGCCGGCAATCTGTTCGCCTTTCTTGCTTCCGATCAGGCGCGTTGCGTCACTGGCCAGATCATCGCCATCGACGACGGCGCCACGCTCTAGGGCCGCACCAATCGGAAGCACTTGCGAAGCTCTTCGACAAAGAGTTTCGGCTGCTCGAATGCAGCGAAATGTCCGCCCCGATCCAACTCGTTCCAATAAATGAGCTCATGGATACAGCGCTCCGCCCAGCTTCGCGGAGCCACGTAGATGTCTTTCGGAAAAACACTGCAACCCGTCGGCAGGCTGAGCTCCACCGCTTTGAACGCGCCGTGAAAGCTCTCCCAATAAAGCCGCGCTGCTGACGTGGCGGTGTTGGGCAGCCAGTACAGCATAATGTTGTCGAGCAGCTCGTCCTGCGTCAGCGTGGTCTCCGGCGCTCCGCTGTTGTCCGTCCAGGCATAGAACTTCTCGTAGATCCAGGCTGCTTGTCCCGCTGGAGAATCGGCCAATCCATAGCCGAGCGTCTGCGGCCGGCTGGCTTGCTGGCTCGAATAACCAGAGTCCGAACGCGCGTAAAGAGCGAGCTGCTCCAGCATTCTCGATTCGCTCGCACTCAGATTGCTGCCGGTTTCGCGAGGACGGACCAGCGGCAGATTCAAATGAATGGCGGCGAGCCCCTCCGGGCGCTGGACACCCATGGCGGTCGTGATGGCCGCGCCCCAGTCGCCGCCCTGGGCGACATAGCGTTCATAACCGAGCCTGCGCATGAGCACGTGCCAAGCTTTGGCTATGCGGCCGACGGTCCAGCCGGTTTCGCGCGGCTTGCCGGAGAAGCCATAGCCGGGCAGCGACGGAATCACGAGGTGGAAAGCATCCTGCGCGTCGCCTCCATGAGCCGTCGGATCGACGAGCGGCCCGATGCACTTAAGGAATTCGATCACCGATCCCGGCCAGCCGTGGGACAGAATCAGTGGCAAGGCATTGGGGTGCTTCGAGCGGATGTGCAGGAAATGGATGTCGACGCCGTCGATTTGAGTGCGGTGCTGGCCACGACCGTTGAGCTGGGCCTCGCAGCGGCGCCAGTCGTAAGCCGTCCGCCAGTATTCGACTAGCGCCTGAATCCTGACCAGCGGCGCGCCCTGCGACCAGTCGTCGACCAGTTCGCGATCGGGCCAACGCGTGAACTCCAGACGTCGGCGAAGATCATCGAGACGCGCTTGCTCGATGTTGAGTACGAATGGGTGGACTTCCTCGTTCATAGCCGTCGAGTCAGCAACGATCGGCACGCCAGTTCGCGTTGCAGCCATCCATGGCGCGACCGCAGCACGTCACTGATATCCCCGCCCGGCTATACCTGGCCAGGCGTCCGCGGCCGTTGATGACGAGCAGCGTTGAAAATCGCTTAGCCTGGGTCTCGAACTGCGCCGCAAGCCGATCGATCGCGTCGGATAGAGCGGTCTGATCAGGCGTGAGTGTGAAATCCATTAGTTGATTCTGCTTTGCGGGCCGGACCTACGAATGACTGGGAATGTACCCCAACTTGCCCGCTTCCGTAGCGCTGGCCCGCATTTCTCACTATTTACCGATGATGTAACAACATTCGCGCCAGATACCGGCAGCACGACATCGCAGGCGGAGTGATTGAGTCGCCGGAATTTTGGGAAATTCAGCGGTCAGTATTTAAACAGCACCTTGACCGAACCATCGACCGCGGCATCGTTGATATAACCAACCGCGCCCGGGGTGCTGCTGACTTTGGTTTTCACTTCACCGTCGCCACTTACTTCCACGGGAGCTTGCGCCCGGCCGGTGAAAATGAGCTTGGACCAGTATGCCGTCAGGTCTGCGCCTGTCTTGCCGAGGACCTTATTCTCGAAAGTGGTGCGCGTATCACCTTCTTTCTGGTAGATCACGGTCACGCTCTGACCGGCGATGCGGGCTTCACGGCCGAGAAAGATTTTTTTGGCTTCCTCGGCATCGACGGCCGAGAACGCCGAATCCTTGGCGGCGACGACGGTACCGGCATTCGCGTTACAAGCTCCGATTAGCGCGATCACGCCCAGCAGGATTTTTTGCACGATATTCATTGTCGCACTCCTTTCCGAGCTGGGTTAGAACGAGAACGTCACAGCCGCTGAGAAGCGGTTGGCGTCAGAGGGGTTGGAGTACGGCACAAATGAAAACGGGAAGGGCTGCGTATAGTCAGAGGTTTTGTATTTGGATTGGTAGTACGTCCAGTCAAGCTTTAGCGCAACGTTGCCAGTGAGGTCATAGCGCAGGGTCATCTCATAGTAGTATTCCTTTGCTCGCTCCTGCGGGCTTTCGGACTGATTGATGATGAAATTGTTGTACGTAAAGAGACCTTTGTAAGGCGAGCCGGCGGCATTATCCGTCGTGTTTGGCGGTAGTGATTTCAACGCCTCGGTTGACATCCACTGATTTCGATGGCCAACAGTGATCAGCGGTAACCACCTTCCGAAGTGGCGGCCGACGCTGATATATTCCGATTCGTAGCTGGTCAGCCAACTACTACTGTTGATGTTTTGCAGTCCGGAGTATTCAGCAAGCACCACCCACTTATTGCGTGTGATCTGAGCACCGACGGTGTAGTAGGCGGTTGGATCATCTCGGTAATCCAGGCCTTTCGCAGCTTCGTAATAGCCTTCCGACCGCATGTCGCTAACAACCTGGTCGATGGGGGGAACGCCCAAGGTGCTTAGCTTCCCCACGAAAAGTCCAGCACGCAGACTCAACCAGTCGTTGTAAGTGGCATCGAGCGAGCTGCCGAAGATGTTCCTTTCGGAAATGGATAGGTTGTACACTGGATTGTTGGATGTCTGTGGGACAGTAACACTTTCGTCCACACGGCCAAAGATTCCTTGCCAGAACAGGTACCAGTCACCGATTGATTGCTCTGCACTCAGATCCAATCCGTCAAAGCCCGTACTTTGTGAGAGATATACCGCTTCAGGCGGAATGATCCATGGATACGCTTCACCTACGTAGAAGAAATCTGAAAACTGATAATAGGGCAACTGCATGCGCCCGGCCTTGAGGGCAAACGTGTCGTTTAATTGATATTTCAGATAAGCCCAATGGAATTTGGGCTTGAAGTCATCCTGCCCCAGGGCAAGCACTTGCGCGACAGCGGAAATGGAATCGTTCAATGACGCAGAAGCTTGAAGCGCGAAATTGGATTCGGGCTGAAAGCTGGGGTCGGCGCTGTAGTAGGGTTGAAACGGGAGGGTGCGTGTATTGCTTAACGTAGTGCCCACGACTGTTTGTCCATATCCGTGAAACGAAACGTCGGCGTGGGCGCTCGAAATGCCTACGATATATACGAGTACCAACCATGTTGCTTTCTGTTTCCAGTTCATCTGTGCTCCTCTCGGCAGACCCCGACCGCGTTAACTCCAAAACCGCATCTATGCGGCACTCGTGCAAATCGTTCGCTATAACGGTGCAAAACTCCTCTGGACAGGAGGTACTAGAAGCAAAAGTGCATGTGACTGAAAGATACGGGATTCTTTGGCTTTGACTTACGGCCGCAAATCGGTACCGGATGGTACCCAATGGGACCGGCGTCTGCAAATTGGGATATTTTCCAGGGGACGGGGGAAAGGACGGCTGTGGTCAGCCGCGCCAGTGAGCTCTGGACGCAGAAAGTCGCTGACTGACTTTTTAGGCGATGGCTGCTTCCTCAGAACTCGGGCTACTTTTTGCTGCTAACCGGTGCCGAATGCGAACACTCATATGAGCGCGACAACCAGACCATTTATATTGGGGGACGGACACAAGGAACGGCTTATGAACGGCATGGCCGCCGCAGTCTCCGAGAAAGGCTACACGACAACTACGATCGCCGACATCGTGCGTCATGCGCGCGTATCGAAACGCTCCTTCTACGAAAATTTTACTGACAAGGACGCCTGCCTGGTTGCTTGCTACGTCGCCATGTGCGAGCGTGCACTGCAGTTGGTTGCACAAGTGACAGCTTCCGACCTTCCCGAGGAGCAGCAATTAGAAGCGGTCGTCCACGGCTTTCTTTCCGTCATTAAATTGCAGCCGAAATTCGTACGCACGCTGCTGCTGCAGATTCACGAAATCGGACCGCGCGGCTGGAAGGTACGGCACCAGATACACCAGCGCTTCGAACAAATATTCATTGAGCAGGTTTCCGCTGGGAATCCAAGTACTCGCAGCAAGCAAATATTTTCGCCAAATTTCGCCGAAGTGGTTATTGGCGGTCTCGGCGTCTCGCTGCTGGTTGCGACGGAACACGGAGGTGAAAAAAAACTCGAGGAGTGGAGTAGGACGGTCATTGAATTCGTCCGGCTTTGTCGCGGAATATCCGCAAAGAAGTGACTAAAGAAATCGAGGTGCGCGAGTGAGATACAGGGCGGTGGGTCGGGATAAAGCGTGGTGTTAAGAACGCGTCCCCACCCGCGGCAGCTTCAAGTATCGCCACGCTTCAAACTCTGCTGTTCGCGCGGAATACCAAAGCGGCGCATGTAGTCGCCGAACTGTTCGGCCACGGATTTCGCGTTGAGCCCGTACGTTTCCAGTGCGTAAGGATTGGAGCCGCGTGCACCCTTCGGGTTGCGGCGATGCCAGTCGGTCACGGCTTCGCTTACCGCCACAGGCGTATCGATGCCGAGCGCGGCGTGCACCTCGGCTATCACTGCGGCCGGGTTGTCTATCAGCCGGTAGTAATCGACGTGCGTCACGCGGTTGCCTGCGGGAGAACTACAGAACGCCATGATGCGATCGATATGGCGCTGTACGAAATCGAGCATCTGTTGACCGACGAGCTTGGGATCCACCGGCGCGTCATAACGCACGCTGCGGAGCGTGAAGCTCAACTTGGAAATCGACGCCAGGGTCTGCACCGGATCACGATGGGTCATCACGAAGCGCGCATCCGGATAGACCTGCAGAATCTTGTCCATCGCGATGACATGATTGGGATACTTCAATGCCCAGCGCGGCTGCGGCATGCGCCACTGCAGCAGCTGCAGTTGCCGCTTGTGGGTGCGGTAGGCCGCGGTGAAATCCAGCGACCTCATCAGGTAATCGAAGAACGACGGCACGTTGAACAGGTTGTAAAAGCCCGCCGCCGCGTAGCTCTGCTCCATGAAGATGTGGCATTCCTCGGATCCGTCCGCATCGATCAGATGCATGGCTTCGAATCCAGCAATTGGCGGACGCGTCTTGCGACGACGCTTGCCTTCTTCGGCTTTGCGACGACGCACCGACTCCGCGTCATAGCCCGGCGGTGGCGACGGTGAAATTCCTTCCCAGGTGCGGATCAGACGGAAACGCGCGTCGCGGTCGAACAGATACTGGAAGAAGGTGGTGCCCGAACGCGGCAGGCCGGTCAGGAACACCGGCTGCGCAATGACTTCGTTGCCGATCTCTGGATAATCGCGCAGCCATTTGAGGCCTTCGAGGCGATCTGCGGTTCTGTCCACCAGCGCCATGTGCGCACTGGCCTCGGCCCGGGGCGGGAGCCTGGCCTCGGCATTGAGCGAGGCCACCAGCCGATCAAGATTAGCGTGGAGAGCCAGCTCCGAATCCGCGATGCCCACGCGAGCTTCGGCCTCGGCCACAATCGCGGCGGCGTTCAACATGGCTGCTCTCCTGCGTTGTTCGAATCCGCCGTGCGAGTATTCGTGGCGCGACGCGCGCTTCTAAGCTCTGGGACCGCGCGCGAACAGCCGGCTGGAAAGGCTGGTATAGCTCGGATCCTCAGCCAGCGACGGTGCCGGTCCCGGCGATGTGGTGACTGGACGGACGCTTTGGAGATCGAATGACACCACCCGGCTGGCAAACAGCCACCGGCCATTTTCCTTGCGGTAGCGGTCGACGTAGCGGACGCATTGAAAGTCCTCGACGAGGCTGCCCTTGCCATCCGGTATGAGGTGATAGGCCAGCGCATAGACCTCGCCTTCGCCCTGGTCGCCGTCCACCGAGACGAGGTGATTGCAGATGTAGTGCCCGCTCATGCGCATGTGCGGAAAGGATCGCTCTAGAAACTTGAGATAGTCCTCGGCGCCACCGCTGAAATGCTTACCGTGATGATCGGTCGCGTCTTTGGCGTAGAGCGTGCGCAGCAGTTCAATGTCTTTGCGATCGACACCGCGCGAATAAAGCATCGCCAGCTCGCGGATTTCTTCCTTGGCGATCAGCGCGGCGAGTGCCTTTTGATCGATGCTCATGTGGATTCCCTGAAGAGCGGCCATGCGGCCGCGGAGCTATGACGCCGCGGTCTGACTTGGCGCCAACGCGGCTTCAACCGCGGCGATTTCGGACTTGAGCCACATGGTCTCGCTCAGGTTCGTGCCGCCTGACTCTTTCAGCAGACTTTGCAGCGCCTCTTTCTTGACCGCCAGGGCAGCCGCGTGTGCAGGCTCCGCGCCGAGAGCGATGTCCAGAAGATGCATGGCTTCGAGAGCCCGGCCCTGTCCCAGTTTCTGCCGGGCAGCTGCAACGAGTGGCGCGGCGCCACCCGCCAGTTCGACCAGATCGCCATTAATGCTGGACCGCGGCACGTCGTAGAGAGAAGTAGTGGAGTCGTAGTGGAACCAGCCGGAATACTCTTCCCAAATGGTTCGGACCGCCCACGACACCTTGCCGTGGAATTCGCCGATCTTCAGTTCTTTCGGCAGGCGGATTTCGCGCATCAGCGTGTACACATCCTTGCCGGCGTTCATGCCCGCGATGGTGGCTTCGTTGACGTAGGAGACGGCGGCGTGGAGCTTATCGAGATCGGCGCGGATCTTCGCGGCGCCGCGGATGGGCTCGCCATGGCCGGTGATGAGCAGTTCGGCGCCCAGCTCGCGCACCATATCCAGCGAGCGCAGATAGCGCACCACCGAACGCGGCTTGTCGCCGCGCACCGTGCACAGGTTCGGCATCGACATGAACACCGGCCCGAACAGGTTACCGGTGAAAACAATGCGCTCGTTCGGCATCCACACGACGAGCGAATCCAGTGCTTCGCCACCGGGCGTCGAGATCAACTCGAAACGCCGGCGGCCGATCTCCACGGCATGGCGGCGGTCGACGGTGATGTCCGGAACGACTTCCGGGACCGGCGTGCCCTTGCGTTTGACGGTGCCCGACCAGAGCTTGGCCGAACGTCGGCCGATATAGGGCATGAGCTGCTGAAAGTAGCGACAGGTATCGGTGAAGCGACGCTCGGCGATCACCTTGGTGCCGGGTTCGCGCAAAGCCGGCACGCCGCCAAAGTGATCGGGATGGCCCTGGGTCAGGATGATGGCGCGCAAAGGTCCGCGACGCACCGGCGCGAACAGCGCTTTGTTGCGTTCGGCGCTATCCATGAAGCCGGTATTGACCAGCATATCGCCGTCGCCCGTCGTCACCAGGTAGGCGTTGGAGATGTCCTTCGCCATGAAGATGAAGTCGGTGATTGCCACTACTTCTTTTTGCTGTTCTCCCGCCTGTACCAGGGACGCAAGCAGCGGCTTGCTCTCCTCGGTCTTCTCGCCACGTTCGCCCGAATTCGTTCCTGAAGCCTTTGTCATACCGAAGCTCCCTGCTCGAAGTCGATCATCACTTTCGCCGACATCGGCGTCGCAGCGACGCCGAGCGCCTCGATCATCTTGCCAAAGGGGAAGCGATGGCTGATGAGCGGCGCAGCCTTTTCGCGCAGCCGCGGCAAGGCCGCGATCACGTCAGGCATTTCGGTCGGATAACCGACCGCGGTCGTGATCGTCATTTCGGTGGTAAGCATTGCGCCCAGATCGAGCGAGACCGGCTTCATGTACGCAGCCGTCACGACCATGCGTGACTGGTACTTGGCCATCTTCACCACGTCGGACAAAATATTCGGAGCGCCGGCAGCGTCAATGAAAGCATCCGTACCCACGGCTTCGCGGCTGAACACGCGCGCGGAGCCATGCAGCTCGAGGAGCTTGGCGCGAACGTCCTCGCGCGTGGGATCGAACGCCGCGCGCGCGCCCAACGCTTTGGCGCGCTCCAAACGTTCCGGCGACAGATCGAGCGCGACCACATCGGTCACGCCGCGGTCCACCAGCCACAACACCATACCGAGCCCGATCGGACCGCAGCCGAACACGACCACCTTGTCGCCCGCCTTCGCTTGCGCGCGGTTGACGCCATGCAACGCTACAGCAAGCGGCTCGGTCAAGGCGGCGATCTCGTAGGGCAGATCTCCCGGAATCGGCAGCAGGCTGTCGCCCAAGCGCGCGTCGCGCACCAGCAGCTCTTCGGTGAACGCGCCCTCGGGGCCACCGCTACCGATGTAACTCGGCGTCATCATCGGATTGATGACCACGCGCTGGCCGACGCTGACACCTTTGACGGCGTCGCCGACAGCAATTACTTCGCCTGCAGCCTCGTGACCGATTGGCGTCACGCCATCGGGCTTGCGATGAATGCCGCCGATCTTGATATAGCTGAGATCGCTGCCGCAGATGCCGCAAGCCTTCACCTTCACCACGACGTCCTTGCTGCCGGGACGCGGCGGATCGATCGGATCCAGCCTGACGTCGTTGACCCCGTGAATATTCAGTACGCGTCCCATATCAGTTACCCCTCTGCGTCATCGAACCTATGATTGACGGTCAAAACATGACCGTGCAGCCGCCGTCGATGATGATCGTGTCGCCGGTGTGGAAGGACGAAGCATCGCTTGCCAGGTAGGCGGCAATGCCTTCGAAGTCGGCCATGTAGCCAGGGCGCGGAATCGCGTTCTTGGTCAACATGAATTTATCGATCTGGTTGAGTTCGCCCTCGCCGGTCATGCCGGTCTTGATGTAGCCCGGCGCGATCGAGTTGGCGCGGATACCGAATTTTCCAAACTCGGTAGCCATGCAGCGGATCGTCGCACCCATCGCGGCTTTCGATGCCGCATAGGGGATCTTGCCCGGCAGTCCCTGGAACATCGAAAGGCTGCCGCAGAAGATGAGCGAGCCGCCGGGTTCGCCGGCTTCGGCGCGTTTCACCATCAGCCGTGCTCCTTCGCGCAGGGTGTAGAAGGCACCGTGCATGCTGGTGTCAAGGAACGCGAGATAGTCTTTGGTCGGCTGCTCCAGTGTTCCGCCGCGCGGCGGCGGCAGACCGGCGTTGGCGATCACGCAGTCCACGCGGCCGAAGTCTTTCATCAGCCCTTCATAGGCGGCCACGATCTGCGCCTCGGAGGACACATCTACCTGTCGCGTGATTACGCGCACGCCATAGCCTTCCAGCTCCTTCTTGGCCGCCCCGTTCTTCTCCACGTTGCGCGCCCAGATCTCCAGGTCGCCGCCCTGCTTGGCAATGCCACGCGCGAAACCCAGGCCGAGACCGCTGTTGCCGCCAGTGACTACTGTGACCTTGCCGTGAAGATCGAACAGGCCTTTTGCCATCGATTATTCCTCCATAGTGCGCCGGAGTGTCGTTCCGGCATGTGTTGGAACAGTTTCGTGCGGCGCGCGGCACCTCACAACCCGCAGCGGTGTCGAGAATGAGCCGTAATCGCGAGGCCGGGACAGAATATCTATTTTGACCACCGTCGCCTGAGCGTTATAGTAACTTCTAAACCGGCACTGACCGGACAGGTAAGCAGATTTAGTTAAGTCGACAAGATGCGGCTCCCCGAAAAACACTTAGCGACAATTGAGGCGGAGCTGTGCGTGCCGGTCGCCGCCACACAGATCGTGCAGTTTCATTTAGTGGAACCCGCCGACAACCTCCTGCGCGACGACGACGCCTACCGCGTTGATCTGTGCCTCACACCGCGCATGCACAATGCACGTGCCTGCTACCGCGAGCACTGGGCCCCTCATCGCTTCGAACGCATCGGCAAAATTTTTCTGCTGCCTCCGCGCGAAACGGTGCGTGCGCGCAGCGATTGCGGCCGTCAGACGTCCCTCGTGTGCCGCCTGCAGCCGGAGCGGATTCGCGACTGGCTGCAGGACGATCTGGAATGGACCGACCAGCGGCTGGAGGCGAGCCTCGACATCACCGATGCGAATATCCGCGGCTTGTTGCTGCGGCTCGCTGAAGAAACGCGCCATCCTGGTTTCGCCAGCGAAATGCTGGTTGAACTTATGGCAGTGCAGATGGCGATCGAGCTGAACCGCTACTACGGGGCGATCAATGAAAGCCTGGCCAGCGGCGGGCTGGCGCCGTGGCGGCTGCGGTTGATCGACGAGCGGCTTGGAGAAGTAGGCGAAACACCGACGCTCACCGAACTTGCGGCGCTATGTGGCCTCTCGGTGCGGCAACTCACGCGCGGCTTCCGCGCCAGCCGTCGCTGCTCCATCGGCGACTATGTGGCCAACTGCCGCATCGACCACGCCAAGCGCCTGCTGGCTAACGATCAAAGCGTCAAGGCGATCGCCTATTCGCTAGGCTTTGCTTCACCGTCCAGTTTCTGCTTCGCTTTCCGCCGCGCCACGGGGGAAACACCGCGCCAGTACCGGCACCACATACTGCGCGCAGAGAACGCAGCCGCAAAAATCTAGATCGCGCCGCCGAGCGCTTTGTACAAGGAGAATTATTGTGAGTACTTCGATGAGCCCGCTCGCATCCAAACCGGCGCACATTCCCGTTGCCGCAGTCTACGACTTCGATATGCACGCGGATCCTGCGCTGCTCCGCGATCCTCACGAGCGGGTACTGGAACTACTGCGACAAGCGCCACCGGTCTTCTGGACGCCACGCAACGGCGGCCACTGGGTCGCGATCGGTCACGCGGCTGTTTTCCAGGCATCGCGCGATCCGGCGAATTTCTCCAGCGAACCCATGCCGCGCGAGGAGATGGCCAGACAGGCGGCGATGATGCCGCCGGGGATGCCGCGCATTCCACAGTCCGTCCCGATTTCGCTCGATCCTCCCGAGCACACCAAGTACCGCATTCCACTACAACAGGCTTTCTCACCCAAAGCCGTGATGGCACGCAAGGAAGAGGTCCGCGCACTTGCCGATTCGCTGATCGATGCAGTCATCGCTCAGGGTCATTGCGATTTCATCCCGGCCATCGCCGAACCGCTGCCGGTTCAGGTGTTCATGAAGATGATGGGACTGCCGCTCGAGCGGCAAGCCAAATTCCGGCAATTGGTGCATGAATTCATGGCACCGGGCATGCGCGAGCCGGTCGAAATGGCACGACGCCTGCGCATGGTGGCCGACGCCATGCTCGATGTCATAAAGGCACGCAAGGATGATCTCAAAGACGACCTCATCAGCCTGCTATGGAAAACGCAGATTGATGGCAAGCCGATGACTTTGGACACGATGGAAGACTACGCGGTCCTCCTGTTCATTGCGGGCCTCGATACCGTCATCAATGGCATGGGCTACGGCATCCGCCATCTCGCGCGCAATCCCGACCTTCAGAATCGTTTGCGAGCGAACCCCGAGCTCATTCCGGAAGCGACTGAAGAGCTGCTGCGACGCTACACATTTACCATTCCAATGCGGCGCGTGACCAAGGACACCGCACTCGAGGGCTGGACGATAAGGGCGGGTGAGTGGGTCGCTATTTATCTGCCGGGCGCGGATCTCGATAAGAAGGAGTTCGAGGCTCCCGAGACGTTCGACATCAATCGAAGCAACAAGGTGCACATTGCCTTTGGTGTAGGCCCGCATCGTTGCCTGGGCTCGCACATGGCGCGGCTGGAGCTGCAAATCCTCTATACCCGGATGCTCGAGCGGTTGCCGACCTTCCGGCTTGATCCCGAGAAGCCGGTCAAATTCCACGCCGGCAACATCATCGCGTTTGACTCGCTGCCGCTGCGTTGGGATTAAAGCCTGTTGACATCACTTTGACCGTCGCGGCTGACGGTATAAAAGTTGTATTTTGGACGTTTTGGCACTGGAAGGCTTGAATACAACACTGTGTCCGGTGCTCGAAATCGAATGGCGTTGCCAGACCCCTGCGCGCCACCCCAAGATGCCGTTATACATTGGCCGGCATTATCCCTAGCATGCGGCCGCCGATCCTGGAGAAGGTGTTCACATGGCGCAGAAATTCGTTGCGGATGAATTGATCGAACAGGCGCAGCGCGCCACTGGTCTGGAGCGGTTCGACAGCGAAAGCTTCCGCGAAGGGCTGGATATTCTCCTCTCGGACCTCAATCGCAGCGAGCGTCCTGACTCCGCCACCGAACGCCTGCGCGGCGCCATCGTCGCCGCGTTGGCCACGCGGTTGAAGACCACCGCCTATCTCGAGCAGCGGCCCGAGCTGCTCAAGCGCCCAGTCGAGCGACCGGTGTTCGTGTTCGGCGTTCCGCGCACCGGCACCACGCTGCTCAGCAACTTGCTGGCCGCGGACCCGGGACGTCGCTCGCCGCTCACTTGGGAAATCGACGATCCGGTTCCACCGCCGACCAAAGACGCGCTCTATACCGATCCGCGCGCACTGGCACGGCTGGAGACGGAGCGCAAAATGCTGGCGGCGCGCCCGGAGATGGGCAAGTACTACCGCAATTCCGCGATCTATCCCAACGAGTGCATGTTTTTCATCGCGCACGATTTCAAGGCGTTGATGTGGGAAGCACGCGGCAAGCTGCGGAACTATCGCGACTGGCTGTTCCAGACCGACATGACCTCGACTTACCAATACCACAAGCGCTTCCTGCAATTGCTGCAGGCCGATGCGCCGGGTATCTGGAATCTGAAAATGCCTTCGCACGCGCTGTGGATTCCAACGCTGCTCAAGATCTATCCGGATGCGCGCCTGGTCTGGACGCATCGCGATCCCTTTACCGCCACCGGCTCGTTCTGCAGTCTGATCTCGCTCTCGCACCAAGCGTTCCTCGGCAAGATCGACGTGGAATGGCTCGGTGAAAACTGTTCCTGGCAGGCCGCAGAGCATGCCAGCCGCATCATGGACGCACGCGACAAGCTGGGCGAAAACCGCATCATCGACGTGCATTACGCCGACCTCATGCGCCAGCCGGTCGAGACCATGCGCACGCTCTACAAAGCGCTCGGCGACGAGTTCACGCCGGCCGCAGAATCCGGCATGCGCACCTGGCTCGCCGACAACGCTCAAGACAAGTTCGGCAAGCACGAATACAAACTGGCGCAGTACGGCCTTAGCGTGGAGAAGCTCGCGCCGATGTTCGAGCGCTATCTGGCACGCTATGAGGTCGAGCGCGAAGGTTGAAGCGGGCGACGCTGCGCTAGGGTCGGTTGACAATAGCTTTGATCGCTGCGACGGAGAAAAATGTGACGAAACGCTTCGCTGACAAATCAGTCCTGATCACGGGAGCTGCAGGCGGAATGGGGCAAGCCTTTGCAAATAGGCTTGCCAGTGAAGGCGCACGGCTGATCCTCACTGACATCGACGCAACCGGTCTGGAACAAACCGCCGCCACACTAAGCGCACAAGGCACAGAGTGCTCCACCCATCGCGTCGATCTCGCCGTCGAAAACGATATCCAGAAATTCGGCGCGCAAATCTGCAGTCAGTACCCGCGGCTGGATGTGCTGATCAACAATGCCGGCATCGCCTACGGCGAAATCACGCGCGGCTTCCACGATTTGAGCCAGGAAAAGTGGCTGCGCTATCTGAACGTCAATGCCATTTCGCCGCTGATCCTCGCCCAGGCACTGCGACCCGCACTCGCGAAAGGTCCTGGCGTCATCCTCAACGTCACCTCCATGGCGAGCTATACCCCCGGCACCGCCTATGGCGTCACCAAAGCAACGCTGAACGCTATGACCTACGGCATGGCCAGTGCCTTCGCCGCCGACGGCATCCGCGTCAATGCCATCGCACCGGGCGTAATGGAGACGCCGGCTTCGCGTACGAGCCTGCCCCCCGGAACCTTCGAACGTATTCAGAGCCAGCAGCTGTTGAAACTGGATGGCACCGCCGCCGACATCGCCGCACTCGCCGCATTCCTTGCCTCCGACGACGCGCGTTTCATCGACTGCGAAATCGTCAATTGTGATGCGGGCAATCGGATAAGAGGGTGGCGGGGATAACAACTGCTGCGTCTCGTCGCACTTCGCGACGAGACGGATTCCAACCTTTTGTTTGCAAACCGCACGGCCCATAAACGGGGAAATCGGCTGCCGGCCACTACGGCGGAGAAGCGGGTTCGTCGCTTATTTCAACTCTTCCAACTCTTCCCACAGCACGGCGGACGAGCCGGGCGCACTCGTGCTGCTGGTTGGCAGACGTCCGGTAGCTGCACGGGAGAGCACTTCGTTGACGAAGCTCCGCGGATCATCAGTCTCGACCTCGTAAATCGCGAGGTACTTGAACGATCGAGCGGTGTTGGGAAGCTGCGCATCTGTAACTTTGAAGCGTCGCACGGAAATAACGCCAGGGCACTGCAGCAGCGCCGGAAGATGATAATTGACGTACCAGTCGTTGTACTCATCCTCGCGGCCTTCCACCGCACTAGAGTGACCAACAAAGACATGGCGCGTCATGATGCGCGGCCTTGCCGCTTCCAAACGTAGTGATGAGTCGACTTCATGACTATGGATCCTGATCCAATTCTAGATATATGGGCTGTTGCCGAGTTTGTTTGGCCAAACTCGCAGGTTTCAACATTAAACATTCCATTCATCGCCATCAACCTCGACATTACACGCGCCCACCCAAATCAGCTGCAGCGCTCTTGATCGGAAGCAATGCGAATTCATCATGGATCTTTTCGTCTCTGCGGAGAACCAACCTTACGACTCTCCACAAAGATGTCGCCAGGCGGGTCAGCCACGAGATGAAAAGCCGTTGTCGCTCGCACATTGATCGGAATGCCCGAGAAGCGCGGCATGAAGTTGATCGGCTCCAGATATTGTTGAAGCGAAGTCAGCCGGCCGGTATAGCTGCCGCGTTGCTTCATCGGATCAGTGGAAGGATCAAGAGAGCCGTAGAGGTGCGTCATGGAAAGAACGCCGCGGCGCAACCCACTGTCTGCCTTCGCGAGGCCCAGGATGTGGCCCACTTCGGATCGGATTTCGATGAGCGCGTTTTCTTCAATACGCTCGTCTTCCATGTCCTCCGGGTTCATATAGGCCCAGTTGACCGGATATTTCGTGGCGGTTCTCGGCGCATCCCGATACGCGCTGTTCATCGCTTCCAGAATGCGGCGACAGGTGAGGCTGTATTTGAAGCGAACATCTGGCGTTTCCTTCGATACCGATTGCAGCTCCGCCGCTGCGTCCGGCGGACATAGTTGGAGTCGCGCACCGTTGTCATTTACAGGCTGCACATACTGAGGCGGCCGATTGGGTCGGACTCCACTCGGGTTTGCGCACAGTTCTTCAAACGACACGTGGCCATGCTCGCAAAGATGGCGGATCAATTCTTCTGGATCCGGTGCACGCTCCAGATCCAGCTCAAGTCCGCCGGGGATGGTGCCGTAGTTCAAACCATAGTTCCAATACTTGAGCGAGAGCTGGATTTTCATCCGCGACGCGACGCCCCAGAAGAATTCCCAATCGTCGATCATTGCGGCCGGCTTGGGCACGATAGGCGACGCGTATTGCGCGAAGGCTTCCGGGTACAGGCTGTCGCCCGGAATGCTGAGATCATGCCGTTCGAAATGCTGCGTAGTGGCAATCACGTAGTGCCCGAGCTGCGCGGTTTCGTTCATGCGCGCATCGAGCGAGACGAGCAATTCAAGATCCCTGAATGCGGGCACGGCGCGATCCGGATCGCCCAGCGCCATCACCGGATTGCCGCCGAAGACGATGAGCGCGCGGATCTTGTCCGGCCCAGGCGCCAATATCTCTTGCGGCAGCAGCGCAGTCGGAAACTCGCCGAACAGGGCGCCGATGTCGGCCGTCCTGCACTTCACGCCGTTTTCCCAACTGCGCCCGGCAGGCACCACGGTCTCGAAGATGACGCGTGGCTTGAGCGTGCTCGGATTGCGCACGAGGTCGCCCGCGCGTCGGTAGCCGCCGACCAATGCATTGACCGTCTCGATCATGTGGTCATTGAGATTGGAGTGCGCGGACATCGACGGCCCGGTGCCGCTGCCGACGAAGGGGCGCTTGGCCTCACCCAACCATTTCGCAGCGAGCTCTATTTGCGCGACCGGTACATCCGCGCGTTGCGCCACACGCTCTGGCGTGAACGGAGCGACCGCTTCCCGCAATGCCTCCATCTGCGTGACAAAGCGCTCGCAGAACACTTTGTTGTAAGTGCCGTCGCGCAGCAGAATGTGGGCGATGGCAGCGAAAAGCGCAGCATCGTGGCCCGGCAGTGGTTGAATCAGGAGGTCGGCGTAACGTGCGGTCTCGGTGCGGCGCGGATCGACGACGATGATGCGCGCGCCGCGCGCCTTGGCTTCGGCAAATGATTTGCCGGGTGCGCCGCTCTCGCCAGCTCCGAACGGATAAGTCTGGTGGCTGACCAGCGGGTTATTGCCGACGATGACGGCAAGATCGATGTCCCGCGTGCTGGGCTTACCGCTGGCCATCACGCCCATGCGACCGGATGTGACCCACTTGGCGGATTGGTCGACGGTCATCGTCGAAAAGAAATTCGGTGAACCGATTTCTGACGCGAAAGCTCGTTCCATAAGCCCGCCCAGCACGCTGCGATACGCGCCGGTGCCGTGGAAGAATGCCACCGAGCGCGGGCCATGCTCAGCGATGAGAGTCATGAGCTTTGCCGCGATTTCGTCCATCGCTTGCGCCGCAGGTAGCTCGACGAATTGGCCGGACGCATCACGCTTCACGCTGCTGAGCAGCCGGTTCTCGGCGCCGTTGTGGAAATCCACGCTGGCGCGTCCCTTGGCGCACATGTAGCCCCCATACGGCGAGGCCGTACCGTCGCCCGAGACGCCAAGGATCTTGCCGCCTTCAACCGTCAGTTCCATCGAGCATAAGGCGCCGCAGTTGCGACAGAACGATTTCACTTTGTGCGGCACAACATTTCCTCTTTCTGGTTACTGCTGGGATTTCAGCTCGATCGTCGTCGACGGAGCCCTTTCATCCTACGCCATGCAAACGGCCTTCTCGACGGTAGGCCCGACGAATCCGCCACCCGCCACTTGCGAGTCGCTCACAGCAATCATAATGTTCGGGTCAAACCATTAACGTGCGAAGGAACCCCATGCGTTATCGCAAACTTGGCCGCTCGGGCCTGCTTGTCTCCGAGCTGTGTCTCGGCACCAATATGTTTGGAGGCGCCGATCTGGAGTTCTGGAAGGAATTGGGCGGCCTCGGCCAAAAGGCGGTCGACGGCGTGGTGGGCCGCGCACTCGAAGGCGGGGTCAATTTCATCGACACCGCCGATGGTTATTCGAACGGTCAGTCCGAAGTCTGCGTGGGCCAAGCCCTCAAGAACTTAAAAGTTGAGCGCTCGAACGTCGTCATTTGTACCAAGGGCGGCATGCCGATGGGAGCGGGGCCCAACAACGTAGGCGGCTCGCGCGCTCACCTGATGCACGCCTGCGAAAGCAGCCTGAAGCGGCTGGGGACGGATTACATCGATGTGTATCTCCTGCACATGTTCGATCCGACAACGCCACTGGAAGAAACCTTGCGCGCATTCGACGACCTCGTGCGCGCGGGCAAGGTGCGCTATGTCGGCTGTGCCAACTTCGCGGCCTGGGAAATCATGAAGACACTCGGCATTTCCCAGTACGAAGGGCTGGCACGCTTGGAAGTCGTGCAGTGCAACTGGTCGATCGCAGCGCGCGAGATCGAGCGCGAAATCGTACCGCTGGCACGCTCGGAAGGTGTCGGCATCATGGCCTGGGGTCCGCTGCTGAGCGGTATCCTCACCGGCAAATACAAACGTGATGGCTCGTCGGATCAGCCAGGTCGCTTCGGCGGCAAAATCTCACCACTCCTCGACAAGAACAAAGTCCATGACATTGTCGACGCATTGCGCGAGATCGCACAGGTACACCAGGTTACGCCGGCCGAGATCGCACTCGCCTTCCTGCTTCATGAAAAAGCCGCGACCAGCATTGTCTTCGGTGCGACCAAGCCGGAACAGGTTGCAGCCAATCTGCGGGCGAGCGGTCTTACTCTTTCACCACAGGAAATCGAGCGGCTCGACAAGCTCAGCGCACCGACAACCGATTACGGCGTCAGCGTCATTGCGGCTGCTCGCACCATGAGGCAGCAATATCTCCAGAGCGCGTGACCTTCAGGGCTCAGCATATGGTGCTATAGAGACGAGACTGGTGCAGCGCGCACTGACGTGGACGACAGATCGATGAAACACTTTGGCAGCTTCGACTACGTCATTGTCGGCGGCGGCACGGCGGGTTGCGTGCTTGCCAATCGCCTTTCACAAGATCCGGATGTCTCGGTTCTTCTGCTCGAAGCGGGCGGCAAGGACAACTGGATCTGGGTCCACATTCCAGTGGGCTACCTGTATTGCATCGGCAACCCGCGCACGGACTGGTGTTATCAAACCCAGCCCGAAGAAGGTCTCGGCAAACGCTCGATCCTTTATTCACGCGGGCGTGTGCTCGGCGGCTGCTCCTCGATCAACGCCATGATCTATATGCGCGGGCAGACACGCGATTACGACGAATGGGCCAGCCTGACCGGCGACGTCTCGTGGAGCTGGGAACAGGTATTGCCACTGTTCAAGCGCAGCGAAGACCACTGGCGCGGCGGCGATGCCCATCACGGTCGTGACGGCGAGCTGCGCGTGGAGGAACAACGTCTGCGCTGGGACATTCTCGACCGCTTCGCCGATGCGGCGGAACAGGCCGGCATTCCGCGCACCACCGATTTCAACACCGGAGACAACACCGGCTCCGGCAAATTCGAAGTTACGCAGCGGCGCGGCGTGCGCTGGAATGCGGTCAAGGCGTTTCTGCGACCGGCGCTCAAGCGACCCAATCTGCACATCGTCACCGGCGCGCTCGTCGATCGTCTGAGTTTCGAGGGATCACACGTCACCGGTATCGAATTTTCGCTCGGCGGCGAGTCGCTACATGCGTCCGCTCGCATCGAAACGCTCCTTGCTGCAGGTTCCATCGGTTCGCCCGCGATTCTGCAGCGATCGGGAATCGGCAACGCCCACCAACTCAGTGCCTTCGGGTTCGATTCAACCCACCACCTGCCCGGCGTCGGCGGCAATCTGCAGGATCATCTGCAACTGCGCGCGATCTACCAGATCGAGGGCATACGTTCGCTCAACAAGCTCGCCAACAGTCGCTGGGGACAATTGTGGATGGGGATGGAATACGCTTGGCGCCGTGGCGGGCCGCTGAGCATGGCGCCGAGCCAACTGGGCGCGTTCACCAAATCCGACGAATCCCAGGCAACACCGAATCTGCAATACCACGTTCAACCTCTTTCGCTCGATAAGTTCGGCGATCCACTGCACAGCTTCCCGGCCTTCACCGCCAGTGTTTGCAATCTCCGCCCGACTTCGCGCGGATCCGTCGAAATCATGTCGCGCAACCCAGCGGACGCCCCGCGCATCGCGCCGCGCTATCTGTCGACGGACGAAGATCGCAAGATCGCGGCTGAAGCTTTGCGGCTGACGCGGCGCATTGTTTCCATGCCGGCGCTCGCGCCTTTCCAACCCAAGGAGTTTCTGCCCGGACCGAAATATCAGACCGACGACGAACTCGCCGTCGCCGCTGGCATCGTGGGTACCACCATCTTCCATCCCGTCGGCACCTGCAAGATGGGTGGCGCGGACGATCCCAACACCGTGGTCGACCAGCGCCTGCGAGTCCGGGGCTTGAGCGGATTGCGCGTCGTCGATGCGTCGATCATGCCGACCATCACGTCGGGCAATACCAACACGCCTACGATCATGATCGCCGAAAAAGGAGCGGAGATGATTCGCGCGGATCGGCACAGCGCATCGGTCACACGGATTTCAAGCAACCCAATCGATGCTGGCCCATTGCCGCAAACCCATAGAGAGAATGAGTTCGCATAGGGAGCTATTCCGCCACGTTCAATCCGGAATGCCTTTTTCGCTATGCCACGTGATTGCGCGCAACAAGCGAACGCCAGATTAGAGCTCTTAATATCAAGGCAGCGACAACTGCCATGATGATTGCGGGTATCAGCACGAGCACGCCGAGCGATTGAATGCCGTCCCCCATCACCAAAAAGAATACTGCGAAGCCAGCCAGTCCAGTGAGGAATCCGCGAAGCGCGATCAGCAAGGCATCGCGGCCTGCGTTTGCCAGCGTGAAGGCCGGTATAACCGTCGCCGCAACCGGTGCGCCGGACAGCATGCCGGTTAAGTCGGGCCCGATCCTGGATGACACGGCAGTGAGCGAAAATACCAAAGCGACGGCGGCGCACATCCGAGCGCCCAATTCAATATTTGGCAAATGCGCGGGTCCTGTCGCAGCAGCGGGTTTTGGCAACCATCGGGTTGCGGCCAGCCACAGCCCCGGAAGCACAGCCAGACCCAATTTTTGGGACATGGCAAAACCTGCTTCGTGCAAAGTCCATTGCGCCGCCAGGTAACAGATCCATCCCAACGGTATTGCGAAGTACCAACGCCAACGCGCACTGGCGTAACCGACGACCAGCAGATAGATCATCGTCGCCCACACACCAACCGGTGCGGCTGACGCAGCTTTTCCCGCAGCTTCTTCACCCTGAGAAAGCCACAATGCGAGGATGACTGGACCACCCACCAGCGGCAATCCGCCGATGAATCCGGCTGCATTGGGACCCCAACGCTTGCCCGCCAGACTAGCCAATCCAATCAATGCGGGCGCGGCAAACAACCTGATTCCAAATAGGACACTCATCCGATCGTCGCGCCCCTAGCGCGTGACGATAGCTCTGTCGTCATACAGTGGTTCCCACCTAATTGCGGCGCTCGCCAGTCTTCAACGACCTTCAGTCCTTTCCAGCGCAGCGTGTCATTCGGCGCGCGACGTGCCAATTACGGCGATTGTCAGTGATCCAAAAAGTGTATTCCCTAAGATCCCAGCAGTTGAAATAGGTCGACGGTATAAAGCCACTGATTCAGAAGCGGCGGAGGGCACGGTGGAGTTGCTGGGGTATGCCCGTATCCGCAGGCGCTGCTGTTGTTCGACACATCGTTTTGCATTTCCTGGATCGGGATGTAGTAGAGCCGATTGGTGGCATCGACCGTTCCCTTATGCGGTCCGATCAACAGCTTGAAACGGTTTACGAGAACACCGAGACCGAGGTTTATAACCAGCTTCTGTTGATAGGTGGATCCCGATGGAGCAATGACTTGTAGATAGCCCGCAAGCGTCGTATTGAGAATGTCGTGCGTCGCAGTGTCTTCGTCGAGAGACGTAGAGTCTCCGAGATTTTTGCTCTCTGCGATGTTGTCGTGCGGCGCGCAGGTTTGTCCGTAATTCTGCGTCCAATTTGTACCGGGTGCACAGGTATTGAGTTCCGCGCGCGTATAGCGCAGCAGCGGCCCCGCATTCAGTGCGCCCGACACATGCTGCGCGAGCCAGAGATTGCCGCTGCTGTCATAGAGCGACGTCGAAAAAGCGTAGTTGCCGGTCTGGTCGCTGCGAAACGCGATCGTGCCTGGCGTGATCTGTTTGGTGCGCGAGTTGAATACGAATTCCTGAGCCGCGAACGGCAAAGGTGCTTTGGTCGGTGAATAAGTATCGAAAATGACGACGAAACGCTCATTGCCACGGGTGCCGGTGGGATCGGATTTCACTTCGCGCGGCGCAATCGATAGTTGCGTACTGTTTCCCGGCGCAGAGACTTGCGGATACTGATAACGCGCCAGCAGGGCCCCGGTCGGCGACAGCACGACGATGCCGCCGGAAGTCAGACCCGAGTTGGGAAAATACTGCGTGACTACCAGATCGTTGCTGACTGGCAGCAGTGCGATTTCGGTGAAACCCTTGCAATCGCGAATCGATCCCGAAACCGGGCACGCGCTATCGGCCAACGCGGTGTTCCTCGTCGAGGCTGCGATTTGCTCTGCCGTCTTTGAGGTGGCCTGGTCGTATTGCCAGCCTTTGGTCGTGCGCTTGAGGAATCCCAGCGTAGGGTATTCGCCGACAACCAAAGGATCCCAGTTCCAATACGGAGCGGCCGACGTGAACGCGATGCGCTCGGGGCGAGCGAATCGCGCCGGGATGTCCTGCACGTCCTCGACGTCCGCGCCGCCGACCAGGGTGCTGCCTTTCTGCAGCGCCGTCGTCATGCCCGTCGAAGTCGGGATTACAAAATTCACGAATGGCGGCGTCGCCGCCGGATTCCACATCGACACAGCCATGTGATCGGCGGTTGGTTCCAGCGGATTTCCCGACTGCGGAAGATTGGCGATGGCCAATTCGTGCTCGTTAGTGAGTGTCGTAAACCACGCGCTTTCTCCCGCGCCAAAACCCCAGCTTGCCGGCGAAGACGTCGAGACCGATACACTCTGCGGCGCGTTCACGTCCGTTGGCGTGGTCGCGCCGAGCGTACCGAAGGAACCCGCCGAGCCGGTGACAGTGATCACCGAGGATGCCGCGGCGATCGCCGAGATCGTCAATGTGCTAAGCGCCAGCGTGATGGTGACGATCGGGGGCAGAGCGATGCGCAGATTTTTGTAGTTCAAAGTGGTGCCCGCCCCTATTTTAAGTGTCCAGATTATTGGGCCCTTTCTTGACGGGTTGCAATGTAGCGACGACGATAGCCGCATTTTCTCAATTCGTCTCCGAACCGGAAAAGATGGCGCCGGCGCTTGTTATGGCTGCGTCGGAATGGCCACCATATGAAGACTTCAAAGCCACTCGCTACTCGCCGCTTTGGGCTAAGCAGACATTGGTTGAATGGCGCCTTTCCCTAAGATAAATGCTGCAAATATGCAGCTCCGAGCGAATCGCCGGGCTGCTGACCTATTGAGTCGCACAGTCAGCTCCTGATAATTCGCTATCTTTCTGCCGGTCGACGGTGCATCGGTGATGACCGGCACGGACATAAAACCATAAAGTAGGCCGCGAGAAGCCGGATCTTTCCAGGCGCAGGAGAATATCGATGAACGCCGACGTGGGCGCCAAAGCGCCGGCCATGTCCCAGGATTCCACAGATGGCCTCCCCCGGCCGCGCCGATATGTCGCCGTCGTAGCGGTTTCGCTCGGCACCATCCTCACCACCGTGGACGGCACGATCGTCAACGTTGCGCTTCCGACGCTTGCTCGGGATCTCCATGTGCAGCCGTCCGCAGCCGTGCTCGTTGTCACCATTTATCAGCTTGTGCTGATGATGGCGTTGCTGCCTTTCTCCTCGCTCAGCCAGCGCCTGGGCCATCGTGCGACCTACCAGTATGGGCAGATGGTTTTCGTCGTAGCGACCATTTTGTGCTTCTTCGCTAAAAGCCTTCCGTTTCTCGTGCTGGTGCGAGGGTTCCAGGCGCTGGGCGCGGCGGCTGCGATGAGCGTCAGCTCGGCGATGATCCGATCCATTTACCCGCTGGCGAACCTCGGTCGTGGCCTGAGCTTCAACACCGTCATCGCCGCCACCGCGGCATCGTTCGCACCCAGCATCGGCGGTGCCATCCTCGCGGTCGCGCCGTGGCCCTGGCTGTTTGCCATCGTCGTTCCGTTCGCCGTTTTCTCGGTCCTGATAGGACGCAAGTCTCTGCCCGAGAACAAGCGAAAGATCGAACCCTACGATGTTCTCGGCGCGGTGATGTACGCGGCAACGTTCGGGCTCGTGATCTGCGGCCTGGAGAGTGGCGTTCACGGAGACTCGCCAGTTGTTTCAGTGGCCTTAGTGGCGCTGGGTGTTGCTCTAGGCTTCTTCTTCGTGCGACACCAACACGGTCAGTCGCGACCGGTGTTGCCGATCGATCTGCTGCGTCTGAAAAACATCGCGCTGCCGTGTCTGGGATCCACGGTTGCCTATATCGGAATGATGATCGTGATGGTGGCCTTGCCCTTCCAGCTCCAGCAGCAATTCCACTTCACGCCGGCCGCGGCGGGTGCCGCTCTCGCTCCCTTACCGATGATGAGCATGATCGTGGCTCCGGTTTCCGGCCTGTTGTCCGATCGTTATCCCGCGGGTGTGCTCGGCGCGATCGGCATGGCCATTGCAACGGCGGGCATGATCTGCCTCGCATTCCTGCCGGCCGCTCCCGACCAATTCGATGTCTTGTGGCGGGTTGCCGTCTGCGGGTTCGGAATCGGCATGTTCTTCTCACCGAACTCGCGACAAGTCCTCGGCGCTGCGCCTGTCGAACGAGCGGCGGCGGCCGGGGCACTCTTTTCCACCAGCCGAGGTGTCGGGCAGACTCTCGGCGCGACCGCAGTTGCAGCGCTGCTGGCTTGCGGTCTTGGCAGTGGTTCAGCACCCGCGCTTATCGCTGCCGGGCTTGCTCTAATCGCCGGACTTTGCAGCCTGCAAGCGCTTAGACCGGCAAAAACCACGCATGCCAGACTCTAGGCTGCAAACCGGACGTTCGGAGCGCAGTCGAAGCTCAGCATCAGGGCGCCCCTCCTTCAACTCGCTGCGCCACACCCAGTAGGAACGTGCTGATTTTCAGACCGTTGCGCTTTGCCGATGTGACCGAAACTTCAAAGCGGATGCGATCGTTGACCAGCACAAAATTGATGACGCTGCCTGCGTCGAGTGCGCCCGCCGATTGCGACACGGTCAATACAGGTTGTGATTGCACGCTGCCCAGGATCTGTCGAAGCTTTCCGTTGTCCTGCTCGCCGATGTACAGCATCTGCACACCGCTCAAGGAGTCGCCGGGTTTCAGCTGCTTGACCTGCACAATGCGGTTGTTCACCAGGTGGCCAGGGCTCAGCACGATCAGTGCTGTCGCGATCGCGTCCGCGCCGACGACGCCGATGGTGAATGGTGTCTGGGCTTGCGCGAAGACATCCGCCGGCCATTCGACATTGGCCGGGAATTTTAACAAGTAGGCGGCCTTGATTTTATTTTCGACATCGCTTCCGCCGGAGTCCGCGGCCCACGCGCACGCCATCAGGCTCTGGATTACGAGCAGAAGGGTCATGCAGCGGACGAGTTTCATCAGAAGTTCCAGTTGAGGGTGATATCCACCATGCGTCCGAAGTCACTGGAATCGGATGACGTAATGCCGTCCGCTGCAAATTCCTGATGGTGGGGACCCAGCAGGTTGCGGCCCTCCAGAGCGAGTTCAGCAGCGTGTGAGACATGCCAACCAAACCGCGCATCGACTGCCGTATAGCCAGGTTCGCGTGGCATCGGCAGCCCGCCGACATGGCGTAGCGAGAGATCCCCTTCGCAATGCTCGCCGATGTCCCACCGGGAACGCAGGCTAAATTGCGAGTGCGGGTCGTTGCCCTGCGGGAATGCCGTCAGATCGTCGCCGCTGAAGTGTTCCTGCAGCAACAACGCGCCGGCGTCGAGGGACCACTTCATTGTTGCCTGCCAGGTCGCCCAGGTTTCCAGGCCGTATACCCAACCCTTGATTCTGTTGTTGAAGACAGATGTTCCGTTCGACCCCGGGTCCAGGCTTCTCAGGCGATCGTAGCGTCCGTAGAACGCGGTGGACGAATAGGAGAATGTCTCACCGACCCGCGAGCGCCAACCGAGGTCCAGATCGTTGAGAATTTCTGGGCTGAAATTCGAATTCCCTGCAACGGCGTAAGGCGGTTGTCCGGGATAGAACAAATCCGTATCGATTCGCGACGGTGACCGAACAGCACGCGAAAGGCTGGTCCACAACAGAGAGTCGTCGTCAGGTTTCCACGCGAGCTTCACGCTGGGCAGGAATTCAATGTGACCCTCGTCGTCGTCTTCCAGCTTGGCCCCCACCGTCGCGCGTACATGTGACCACAAAGTTCGCTCCTGCTGGGCAAACAGATTGGCCCAGTTCAGATCGCGATGCGTCGGCAAAAAGGCAAGCCGCGCCGAATTGCCGGCTCGATCAGCCGAAAAGCGGTAGCCGCCACCCCAAATCGTTTGCGTATCACCGGTGCCTGCCGACGAATACTGCGCATCCAAGTCCAGCGTGTCGAGTTTGTCCGAGTATGTGCCGGGAAGATCGCGCGTCGTCCGGTCGTAATAGGTTTGCACACGCACACTCGACCCGTCGGCCAACGGCCGGTCCCAGCGCGTCAGAATATTTCCGCCGGAGCCGTGCTGCTGTCCGGGGGCGGACTGGTCGATCTTGTTAACATAAAGGTCGCCCTGAACCGTCAGGTCGCCTCCCGCGTTGTGTCCATCCGAGCGGAAGCCTGCCTGGGCACGGTCCCAGGCGTCTGCCACCGTGCTACCGCTGGTATTGACGGTATGCTCCCATTTGTCGGCCTTGGCGTAGACGCGGTAGTCACGACCCGATTCACCCAGATTCCCGCCGTGCCGGAGGGCCACCTCTTGCTCCTTGTTGCCGACCGTCGCTGACGTCAGAGTACCGGCCGTCAGCGCGGCCTGCTTGGTGATGATGTTAATCACGCCGTTGACGGCATTGGCCCCCCACAAGCTGCCGCCGGGACCGCTGATCACTTCAATTCGATCGATATCTTGCAAAAGTACATCCTGTGCATCCCAAAACACTCCGGAGTAAAGCGGAGTATAGACCGTACGCCCGTCGATCAAAACCAGCAGCTTGTTGGCGGTGGTGGAATTGAAGCCACGGGCACTGATCGCGTACTGAAAGGCGTTGACTTGAGCCACTTGAAGGTTCGGCGCGAGCCGCAATGCCTCGGGCAGCGAATGGGCGCCGGCTCGCCGGATGGCGTCTTGCGTGATCACGTAAATCGACGCGGGCGCATCGGCCAGTCGTTCGCTACGCTTTGAAACCGAGGTGACGTGGATGTCGCCCAACTGCTCCAGGGATAGGTTACCGACGTCCACCGGCAGGGAATCGTCGGCGAAGCATGGGCGGACGACCAGCGCCGAGGAGACAGCGACAAGGGTAAGCCCCACTTTCTTAGGCCACATCACGTCCTCCAATGCAATATTTCGAATTCCTTTTCCGCTGGCATCGCGATACATTCAATGCATCAATGCCCAAACGGCAAGGTATGGCAGATGGCGAGGCGCATTCTGTCATGCGTCTGAATCCCGCTGCCAGTTCAGGGAACATCCAAAGGATTGGCGGCTCCTCCGGATTTCTAACCGCACTGCGCTGGGGACGGTTTCGGCTAACACTTCGTTTTCTGAAGTGTCGAGCATCAACGAATTTCAAACGTTAGCCGTAGCCTTGGAGGTAGTTGGCGTATTGCCGGGACTGACGATGCGCATTTCGAGAAAGAGCCACGGGCCACCGCCGCCGGAGAGCGGTTCGACTGGTCGGGTCAGCACTCTGACGGACGTCTTCGACACAACATCCGCTACTTTCAAATGGCGCTTCTCGATACTCAATTGACATTAGAGCTTGCGGATCAAGTCGCCGAGCTTTCGCGTCTGCCATACATTGAGCATCTTCGTCATCATGTGTAGCTGAATTCGGGCGTTTTCGTGCTCACGAAAGCAGGCGTCCTGATAATTCTCAACTGCGTCGATATCTTCAATGTCCCGTTCTACGGCGATGGGGGCACTCATGGAATAGGCCACACCGGACACTGCAACGACCAACAGGTTGTGAAGCCTCAGTTCCTCTAGGCTCAGTCGAGGGCCGCCTTGAGCCGCATACTCTTCGATGAACACAATCAACAGTTCGTCTAGATGCTCATTCCAGATGGATGGTTCGGCCCCGCTGATCGCACCGTTAACGGACTGAGCCACGCTGATTTGGCCAGCGTTTGCCCAGTCCATAAAGCCGCATTGCAATGTGCCGTTCGCGTCCCGCCAGAACCAGCAGTTATCGATATTGGCATTCCAGTGAGCGAATGCGATGAATTCGGGGTTGCCGTATAAAACCTCTCTTATCCGGCCTTGCGCGGCGACCACGTCGGGGATGTCACGGATAAATTGTTCGCGAAACTCTGGGGTACGCAGGTTTTCCGGAAACAATTTCAGGCAACGTTTGATGAAATCAAACATCCGATTGGCGCGCTGAATTAATTTCTCTTCCGGCGTGTGAATTGCAAACATCGCCGATGATTGCTCGCGGCTGTAAGGGAATTTCTTGTCAAAGTCCGGCGATAGTCTGCCGCCCCGGTGCGCTCCCGATAACTTTGCCAAACCTTTCAAAATAGCTGTGTAGTGTTCCACCGGCGCTGGCACCGTGTAATCCATGCACTTGGGGTACAGCGCCTCTACGCCATTGCGTCCATAGTTTATGCGTTCGGTAATGATGAGCCCGGTACCGGACTGCGGCTCGACGTCAGCGAACAGGCAGGCCGGTACGGTAACGGGGAAGCCCGGCGATCTGGACAGCACTGCAAAATTCGCCTCAGAGATCATCATGAAGCGCGCTCTGTCCCACAGCTCATTGTCGAAATTCCGCGAAAACTTGATAAACAGCTGTTCGGGTAAGTCCGCCTCGGGCAATTCGTACGCGACGGTTAGCAATAACTTTTTCCCCGTACCGCCGCCAAAGAATTCTTCCGCTTCAACAATACGACTAACCCTGTTATTAGCAGCGAGTGCGCAGGAAGTGTGAAATGCCTTGGTGAGAAAGTCTGTTCCGCTTGAGAGCAGCGTTTCGATATCGGCCGGAATCTCAAGGCCGAAGATCTCGCCGGTAACCCGGCGCTTGTGGACTGAGGCGGCTTGTTCGTTCTTATCAAAAATCAATTGATGTTCTCGCGTAGTTTTCTTGTTTGGGCCAGAGATACTCGTAACTAGAGTCTAACCGCCGCTGCGCTTTTTCTGGCGCTCCGCTTTGCATAACTCTTTCTATCAGCCTTGGACGCGAGAAGAACGTGACACCGCCGAGACAGGGTCACTCTTGGTTATACCGAGCGATTTCTTAGTGCGATCCAGCTGAAGCAACACAAACTGCAAAGATCGCCCAGGGGGAAACACATGGTTCAAGGTATCGCAGTGGTCACCGGCGCCAGCCGCGGACTCGGTCGCGGCATTGCGCGGGCGTTCGGTAGCCGTGGGCTCACGGTGTACGTGACCGGTCGGGACGGCGAGGTGATGGATAAAGCTGCCGCGGAAGTCACCGCCGCCGGCGGGCGCGGCCTGGCGGTGCGCTGCGACCATCGCTCCGACGAACAAGTGAAAGCACTGTTCGACCGTATCCGCGTTGACAGCGGCCGTCTCGACATCCTGGTCAACAACGCCGCGGCCGTGCACCCCCGCGATCTCAGCACGCCGGGCCCGTTCTGGCAGAAACCGCTGCACCTGGTCGACATGATCGACGTCGGGCTGCGCTCTAATTATGTGGCGGCTTATTACGCCACACCGCTGATGGTCGAAACCGGCCGCGGCTTGATGGCGCATATTTCCTTCTATGGCGCGGTGTCCTATTTCCACGGACCGGCTTACGGCGCAGCGAAAGCGGGCACCGACAAGATGAGTTTCGACATGGCCGTGGACCTGCGTGCGCACAACGTCGCTTCGGTTTCGATCTGGCCGGGATTCATCCTCAGCGACATGCTGAAATCGATCCCACTCGAGCACCTGCCAGCGGATGTCGCGGCGAAGCTGCCCACCTTCGAAACGCCGGACTTCACGGGCCTCGTGATCGAACGTCTCTGGCGCGATCCGCAGCGCATGGCGCTCTCCGGCGAAGCACTCATCGGCGCGGAACTGGGCCAGCGCTACGGCATCAAGGATCTCGATGGCAAACAACCGCTGGTCTATTCACAAGTGATGGGCAAGCCGTCAGGGCGCTTCATGCTGCCTAAAATCTGATCGCATCAAAACTCCATTCAGCGCTCAAGTCGAGGACAATACGCAGCCAATCCAGATACTGGCGCGGTTGATTGCCTCCGGGAGTTTTAGATGCACGTCGACGATATACATCGCCCCCTCTACGTTCCAGAGCTGTTGAGTAACGCGCTGAGCCAGACACCGGAGCGGCCGCTGCTGCATCGTCTGGACGGTCCCACGCTCACCGTCGGTCAGATGCGCGATGCCGCCAGCCAATACATGCAGGCCTTGCGCAGCCTTGGCGTCGGTGCCGGCACACGTGTCGGCCTGTTGTCCGCCAACCGGCCCGAAGTGCTGCACGCCAACAGCGCCGTGCAGCTGCTGGCGGCCATCTATATCCCGATGCATCCCTTGGGTGGATTTGCGGATCATCTTCACGTCGTCACCGATGCCGAAGTCGAAATTCTGATCTTCGATGCGCAGCGCTACGGCGAACGCGCGGCAGAACTGGCACAGCGTGCGCCGGGCTTGCGGTTGGTAGCCTTTGGTCAAAGTGCATTGGCGGAAAATCTGTGCAAGCTCGCCGCAGGCTTCACACCGGCACCGATCGTTGCGCCGAAAGTCGAACCTACCGACATCGTACGTCTCGGTTATTCCGGCGGGACCACCGGCAAGCCCAAAAGCCTGGCCAGTGTGCAGCGTGTCGCCCTGGCGACGATTTCGATCATGATGGCGGAATGGGAATGGCCCAGCCCGCCGCGCGTGCTGTCCTGCACGCCGCTGAGCCACGCGGGTGCTGCAATGTTTTTGCCGACGCTGATGAAACAAGGCACGATGCTGATCCTTCCCGCGTTCGAACCGGTCGCAGTGTTGCAGGCGATTCAGAATCACCGCATCAATTGCATGATGCTGGTTCCGACCATGATCTATGCGCTGCTCGATCATCCGCGCTTCAATGAGTTCGATCTCTCCAGTCTGGAGACGATCTTCTACGGCGCATCTGCGATCTCACCCGCACGATTGAAAGAAGCGATTGAGCGCATCGGTCCAGTGTTCTTCCAGTTCTACGGTCAGGCCGAAGCACCGATGGCGGTGACGGTTTTGCGCAAAGCCGAGCACGACGTAAACGACATGCGTCGTCTCGCCAGCTGCGGCCGGCCGGTGCCCTGGGTACATGTGGAGTTACTCGATTCCAACAACCGGCCGGTTGCCGATGGCGAGCCTGGAGAAATCTGCGTGCGTGGCCCGCTGGTAATGCAGGGCTATCGCAACAATCCGGAACTGACCGCCGAGGTGTTCGCTGGCGGCTGGCTGCACAGCGGCGATGTGGCGGTGCGCGATCCCGGCGGATTCCTGCGCATTATCGATCGCACCAAGGACATGATTGTCACCGGCGGTTTCAATGTCTATCCGCGTGAGATCGAGGACATCTTGGCGCTCCATCCGGCCGTGTCCCACGCCGCCGTGATCGGCGTGCCGCATCCGAAGTGGGGTGAGGCAGTCAAAGCGCTGATCGTGTTGCGTCCGGGGCAGACTGCGAACGTGGAAGAACTGATTGCCATGGTCGCGGAGCGCAAAGGGTCCTTCCAGGCACCCAAGAGCATCGAGTTTCTCGACTCCATTCCGCAGACCGCCGTCGGCAAGCCGGACAAGAAAGCGCTGCGCGCAAAATTCGGTTAAGCCGGGACCTCCGAGGATCGTCCCACAGGTTCCGGGTCCCGTTGAAAACGCGGAGCCGACATCTACGCTTGCTGGAGCTCCAGGGCGCTGGCACTCCAGCGATCCGCTACAATTCGCGGGTGTCTTACAGCCATCCCCACTGCCGCGAATGACACCACCATGAGCGCGCCGCGGAAGCGCGGGAAACACGCAAGCAAACCGGTGGGTGAACCGCGTCCTTACGACAGCCCACTACGTCGGCAAAAGACCGCCGAGACCCGGGAGCGCATCGTCGCCGCCGGCTCCGAGATCGTCCACGGCTTGCCCACCTGGGACTGGCGCGGCTTGACCTTCCGCGCCGTCGGCGATCGTGCCGGCGTGAGCGAGCGTACCGTGCATCGGTATTTCTCGAACGAGCGAGAGTTGCGCGAAGCGATCCTGCAGCATCTGGTCCAGGAGTCCGGCGTTGCACTGGATGGACTGGAGTTGAGCAACTTCGCTGATGTCACCGCTCGCGTGCTCACGTACCTGTCGTCGTTCTCCGTTGCGCCGGCGTCGGAGGAGGATCCTGCCTTTGCCGCACTGGATCGGCACCGACGCGATGCACTCCTCGGCGCAGTGGTCCGCTCGACCCGCGGGTGGTCGGACTCTGAACGACGAATGGCGGCCGCTCTGCTCGACATACTCTGGAATGTGCCGACCTACGAGCGTCTACTGACTGCCTGGCGCCTTGATGCGGACCACGCCATTCGTGCCATCACCTGGCTCATTGGCCTTGTCGAGGAAGCAATCCAGAAAGGCCGCCGGCCCCTCAAGGCATAGAAAAAGAAGTGTCTTCCGGCTACGGGAACGCGCGGCGTTCAAGCCAATAGACGGCCGCAGGCCTCATTCGGTCGGCGGCTCGGTTGTTACTCCTTCACGCCCGTGAACGGATACGAGCCCATCAAACCCGCCTTGATCTTGCCGCTCATCTCCTTGCCGCTGACCACGCCGGAGAACTCGGTCTTCATCTTCATCGGCTTGGTCACGTGATTGATCCAGAAGATCTTGCCGTTCTCATACTTAGCATCGGCGATCGCCGACGCCATGCCTTGGCCGGACTGCGTACCAATGAGTACGCCATCTTTGCGTTCAAGCACCAGGGTGGTGGACATCGGCCCAGTCGGGCCTTTGATGGTGATATTCCACTTACCTTCTATTGGCGCAACGCCCGGCACAACACCCGTTTCTTCAGTCTTCTTGCTCTGCGTCTGCGGCGAAGAGTGGCTGCCAGCGCGGGTGAAAACCGGGAGTGTTTCCCAGCCGCGAACAGTGGATGTCGGCGACAGTACGGCCTTGCAGTAATCGACATCCCAGTCCTTGAAGCGCTTGAGGACTTCTTCCAGCGCAATGCGCCCTTCAAGACGCGCCAGCGCCGAACCCACGCAGTTGTGGGTACCGTAGCCGAAAGACAAGTGTGGAAACCTTTGGCGGTTGATGTCGAAACGGTCGCCATCCCGAAAGCGCCGATCATCGCGATTGGCGGATCCCACCAAAAATAAAATGGAACTTCCCTGGGGAACTTTCTTGCCGTGGAACTCCGCGTCGCGCGTCACGTAGCGCCCGATATGGGGTGGCGGCGGCTCGAAGCGCAGGATTTCTTCGATCGCGGCAGGAATCAAGGAGGGATCCTCCACCAGCTGGCGGCGCTGGTCGGGATGCTCGGCGAGCGTCTTGCCAGCCCAGCCGATCAGGCGGGTGGTTGTCTCATTTCCGGCGCCGGCAATCATGTTGATCATGTTAAGGAGCTCGTCGCGGCTCAGCTTGCGGACCGCGCCCGTTTCATCCTTGAATTCAGCATTCAGCAGCTCTGTCATAACGTCGTCCGACGGGTGCTTGGCCCGCCAGTCGATGTATTCCTCGAAACCTTCGCCGGTGAAGTTGCTTTCAAGATACTGCATCGGCTTGCCTGCCTCGGTGCGCATGGCAGCATCGACGCGATTGCGGACCGCCACCTGATCCTTCTCGGGGATGCCGAGCAGCATGCCGATGACGCGCATCGGCATCTCCGCGCCCAGGTTAGCGATGAAGTCGAAACCTTCTGAGCCCACGAGTGGATCCAAACACTGCACACAAAATTCGCGGATCTGGGATTCGATTACGTTCATCCGCTTGGGCGTGAACAAGCGCTGCACCAAGACGCGATGAACCGTATGGAGGGGCGGGTCCTCGAAGATGAATATGCCCGGGGGGAACTCGACATTGGCCTTGATGATTTCGATGATGCCACCGCGTGCCGAACTGAAAGTCTCGCGATCGAGCAAACCTTTCTCGACATCTTCGAACCGGCTGACTGCATAGAAATCGTACTGTTCGTTGTAGTACAGCGGTGCCTCTTCACGCAGGCGTCGATAGACCGGGTAGGGATCGGCGACGATTTCGGGTTTATACGGGTCGTAGTAAACCGCGCCAGCTTCACTCGTGCTCATTTCAAATCCCCTACAATTGATGTCATAACTATGACACTAATTTGGAGGAGGGGTCAAGGTTCGCCGCGATCGAGCTTTATCTCACTCACCGACGGCGTTGAGCGGCAAGCACGAAAGTCATCAGCGCGGCTCGCGCGGCAGCCGGAGCAATTCGGTCGCGATCAGATTGAGCTGAATTTCGGCGGCGCCGGAGGCAATGCCGGCGACGATGGCGCGTTGATGATGGGCCAGCAGCATCGGCTCGCCACCCGCCAAGGCTTCGGGAACATGCTCGACCACGAATTCGCCCACCAACCGTTCGGCGATAACGGTAGCGAAGCGCGCGGCGCTGGCTTCCGGCCCGGTGGCCGCGCCATGCGTGCGCTGATCGATGATGTTGTAGCTGTAGAATCGCGCGGCTTCGCAGGCGGCGTGCGCACTTGCAGCCTGCGCAATCGCACCGGCGCCGAAGCGTCCCGCCTTCTGCAGCGCGGCCACGGCGCGGCCCAGCATGCGCGAGGCCAGAGCAAAGCGCGGAATGCCGACGCGCTCCAGCGACAACGCCGTGCGCACGATGTCCCAAGCTTGACCTTCGGCACCGAGCATGGCGCTCGCCGGCACTTCGGCTTCGTCGAAAAACACCTCGTGGATATCGCCCTCGCCGATCACGCTCGGGATCTGGCGCACCGTGATACCGGGCGTGTCCATCGGCAGCAGGAAGATCGAGATTCCGTTTTTGCCGGGCGAGGTACGCGCCAGCAGGAAACAAGTGTCGGCATGGCCGGCGTAGGAGGTCCAGATTTTTTGGCCGCTGACGCGGTAATGGTCGCCGCGCTTCTCGGCGCGGGTACGCAGCGAAGCCAGATCCGACCCTGCTTCCGGCTCGGAGAAGCCCTGACACCAGATGGTTTCGCCATGTGCCATCGGCGGGATGTAACGCGCTTGCTGTTGTTCGGAGCCGAAGCGCATCAGCGTAGGGCCGATCCAGTTCACGTTCATATACTGGCCCCCGCGCGGCTCACCCGCCGCCCACATTTCCTCGGCCAGGATGAACGCGGTCCAGGGGTCGGCGTCGCGTCCGCCCCAGCGCTGCGGCCAGTGCGGCACCAACAGTCCGGCCTTCGCGAGCCTCGCACAGAACTGTGTCGAAAATGCGCTTTGCATCTCGGATGCGGGGCCGTGTGCCAGCGTCTCCCAGTCCTTCGGCAGGTTCTCTGCCAGGAAGGCACGAACCGTCGAACGGAAGCTCCGCTGCCCGGGGTTCCAATCGAAATCCATCAGCGCCTATCCCACCCAATCTCGATTCCGATCAGGGTTGGAACATGCAGCGATGAATCTCAAGCTTTGGCGCGCTGGGCGGTAAGCGCCTCCAAGCTGAGGAATTTTGTTGTGGACCAACCACCATCCAGGGCGAGGGTCTGCCCATTGATGTAGCTGCCCTGATCGCAAGCGAGGAAAAACACGGCGTTGGCCACGTCGCTGACCGTGCAGTCGCGGTTGTAAGGGGTCATCTCGTGATTGGTGCGCTTGAAGCCGTCCGTATCCCAGAAATCATTGGTCATTTCAGTCTTGACCACGCCGGGCGCCACCAGATTGGCGCGGATACCCCTGGCGCCGTAGTCCGCGGCGATCGACTGCGTCAGGCCGATCAGGCCGGCCTTCACCGCACAATAGCTGCCACCGCCCATGCCGGCGAGAATACCCCACACGGAACCTATGTTGACGATCGAGGAACCCGGCTGCATGACGCGCAGGGCGGCGCGGCAAAAGCGGAACGGTGCCTTGAGACTCAGATCGATGGCTTCGTCCAGCATGGTGTCGTCCACCTGGTCGACCGAGCCGAACTTGAAGGAGCCTGCGTTGTTGACGAGGCAGTCGAGCCGACCGAAACGCTTCATCGCGGCATCCACCACACGATCGCTTGCATCGCGGGCCGCCACGTCGGCGGTCACGGGCTCCACCTCGGCGACTCCCGACAGATCCCTGGCGAGCTGCACCAGGCGCTCCTGCCGCCGCGCCACCGCCACAATGCGGAAGCCACCCTTGGCAAAGCGACGCGCGATGGCGTCGCCGATGCCGGCGCTTGCGCCGGTAACGATGACCACGGGTTTCTGATTTGCTTCAGCCATGCCCCCACACTCCTCCAGACAGGTTTGTGCGGGCCGGATCGGCGCCCGCTTCAAAGAATTTCTTTCGATGGCGATCGACTACAAAACTCTGCTCACAAACCGAGGCAGAGATATTTGATTTCGAGATAGTCCTCGATGCCGTACTTCGAGCCTTCACGCCCCAGGCCGGACGCTTTGACGCCGCCGAAGGGCGCCAGCTCGGTCGAGATCAATCCAGTGTTGACGCCGACAATGCCTGCCTCGATACGCTCCGCCACACGCCAGATGCGGCCGATGTCGCGCGCGTAGAAATAGGCGGCCAGGCCGAACGGCGTGGCATTGGCCTGGGCAATCACCTCGTCCTCGTCGCCGAAATGGAACACCGGCGCCAGCGGACCAAAGGTTTCTTCGCGACTGACCAGCATCTCCTGCGTCACGCCAGCAAGCACGGTGGGATTGAAGAAGCGTCCGCCGCGCGCATGCGGACCGCCGCCGAGCACCACGCGTGCACCCTTGGCAGTGGCGTCGGCAATATGCTCGCGAACCTTGGCGACGGCTTTTTCGTCGATCAGCGGACCGATTTCAGTACCGGCGTCGCTACCGGCACCCACCTTCAGCGCCGCGGTGGCGGCCGTCAGCTTCTGAAGGAACGCGTCGTAAACGCCCGCCTGGACGTAGATGCGGTTCGCACACACACAGGTCTGGCCTGCATTGCGGAATTTCGACTGGATGGCCCCGGCGACGGCTGCATCGAGATCCGCATCGTCGAATACGATGAACGGCGCATTGCCGCCGAGTTCCAGACTGAGCTTCTTGATGGTCGGCGCGCACTGCTCGTAGAGCTTGGCGCCGACCTCGGTGGACCCGGTGAAGGACAGCTTGCGCACTACTTCGCTGGCTGTCAGTGCCGCCCCGATCTCGGTCGAGCTGCCGGTGACGATGTTGAGCAGGCCGGCGGGCAGCCCTGCTTCCAAAGCCAGTGCGCCCAGCGCCAGCGCCGTGAACGGCGTTTGCGTGGCGGGCTTGACGACGACGCCGCAGCCGGCCGCGAGTGCGGGACCGATCTTGCGCGTGATCATCGCAGCTGGGAAGTTCCACGGCGTGATCGCAGCGACGACGCCGATGGGCTGCTTCAGAACGACGAGACGTTTGTCGGGAGCATGGCTAGGAATGATGTCGCCATAGACGCGCTTGGCTTCTTCGGCAAACCACTCGATGAAACTCGCCGCGTAAGCGATCTCCCCGCGAGCCTCGGCAAGCGGCTTGCCCTGCTCTTGCGTCAGGATCGCGGCCAGCTCGTCCTGGTGAGCCATGATGAGATCGTAGAACCGCCGCAGCGTGCGGGCGCGGTCCTTGCCCGTCAGTGCGGCCCAAGGCTTCATCGCCTGCTCGGCGGCGGCGATGGCGCGCTCGGTCTCTTGACGGCCCAGCCTGGGAACGCGGCCGATCACGGCACCGGTGGCCGGATCATCCACATCGATCCACCGATCACCCGTTACCCATGTGCCGCCGATCAGGCAGGCTTCTCGCTTGAGGCTCGTCATTCCGCGGTGTTTCGATCAAACTGGCTGAAAATCTTATACGCAGCCAGGGCAAAGGGGGCACAAATATGCGTGGTGCGCACGCGTATTGCAGTCGCAGATATCACGTAGATCATGGAGAGACCAGTCAGATTCAACAGATTGAACAAATTGCTTGTGGCCAAGCAGCGAAGACCATACCCGGCATGCCGCGCGAAACCGGTCGCTAGCTGGGGGTGCTGATCAGAGAATAGCGCATGAGTGGCTTTGACGAAATCTTCGACTTTATCGTGGCCGGAAGCGGTGGCGGCTCCATGTGCGCAGGACTGCTCATGCGATCCACGGGCAAGAGCGTCGTGATCCTTGAGAAGGCCGATCTGGTCGGCGGCACCACGGCGCGTTCTGGCGGCGTGATGTGGATTCCCAACAATCCGTTCATGAAGCGCGACGGCGTCGAGGACAGCTACGAGAAAGCGGCGACGTATCTCGATAATACCGTCGGCGATCCCACAGACTCACCCGGCACCTCGCGTGAGCGGCGACACACTTACCTACTCGAGGCGCCGCGCATGGTGGAATTCCTGGTGAGCCAGGGCATCAAGCTCACCCGCGTCGCCGAGTGGCCGGACTACTACGACGAGCGCCCCGGCGGCTCGGTGCCAGGCCGTACGGTGGTCGCCGAGCTTTTCAACGTCAACGAGCTTGGTCCGTGGAAAAAGAAACTGCGCCCGGGCTTCATGCAACTGGCCGCCACGCTGGAGGAAGCGCTCGAGCTGCCGGCCTTCAAGCACTCCTGGCGCGTGAAGCTGTTGATGCTGAAGATTGCCTTGCGCACTGTGGTTGCGAAGCTGACCGGCAAGCACTGGGTGGCGGCCGGGGCTGCGCTGCAAGGGCGCATGCTGCAAGCAGCGCTGCGGACCCAGATTGATATCCGCACCGAGTCGCCGGTCCGTGAGCTGATCGTCGAGGACGGCACCGTGAAAGGGGTCGTGACCGTCAAAGACGGGCGTCCCCGGCGGATCGGCGCGCGTTTAGGCGTGCTGGTCAACGCCGGCGGTTTCGCACGCAACCAGGCCATGCGCGACCGCTATCAGCCCGGCACGTCCGCGAAATGGACGATGGCTGCGACCAGCGATACCGGCGAAATGATCGAGGAGATGGTGCGTCACGGCGCAGCTGTGGGACAGATGGAGGAGATGGTCGGTAGCCAGATGACGCTGCCGCCCGGCGCCGAAGACGCCGATTTCAAACCGACTGCGCAGGCCCTGACCGCGGCGCCGCACGCGATTCTTGTCGACCAGAGCGGCGTCCGCTATATGAATGAGGGCGGCTCCTACATGGCCTATTGCAAGGGGATGCTGGAGCGCAACAAAGTCGTGCCCGCCGTGCCGAGTTGGGCGGTTTTTGACAGCCAGTACCTGCGCAAATACATGCTTGCCGGCACGATGCCGGGCAGCCGCAAGCCGAAACGCTGGTACGACGAGGGTTATCTGCGCAAGGCGAGCACGATCGAAATACTAGCGCGAGAGCTCAAGATTGATCCGGCCACACTCAAGGCGACGGTGGAGCGATTCAACGGCTTCGTGGCCAGGAATCGCGACGAGGATTTCCATCGCGGCGAACGAGCCTATGACCGCTGGCTGGGCGATCCGTACCGGAAGCCTTCGGAAACGCTCGGCCCGATCGATCAAGCGCCGTTTTATGCGGTGCCCGTAGTCCCTGGCGACGTCAGCACTTATGGTGGTGTTGTCACCGACGAGCATGCCCGCGTGCTACGAAAAGACGGATCCGTGATCCCGGGCCTCTACGCGACTGGGGTTTCAACCGCCTCGGTAATGGGACGCTCTTATCCGGGCGCCGGCTGCAGCGTCGGGCCATCCTTCGCTTGGGGCTACGTTGCCGCCAAGCATGCGGCAAACGTTGACTAAGCGAGCACTGATCTCACCAGCTTTTCGCTTCGACGTCAGTTTGGCAGCGCGCCGCCTCGAGTGGTCAAAATCTGGCGGTAGCGTTGCGGCGTAGATCCAGTCCATCGCTTGAACGCGCGGCCAAAACTCGATTGCTCGGAATAGCCCAGCAAAGCCGCTACGTCGTCCAGAGACAATTCGCCCTGTTCGAGATAGACCTTGACGAGTTCAATGCGCTGCTTTTCCAGGATATCCGAGAATCTCAAACCGTGGTCGCCGAGGTTGGTCTGCAGTGTACGCACCGATGTTCCAAATTTCCTGGCGCACCGTTCGATCGAGCAATTTCCCGAAGGCAATGATCCGCGTACGTAATCTTCTACCCGTTCAACGATCGTGGTCCTCGAAGCGGACTTGACCCGATCCAGATATCCGCTCAGAAGTCTGAACAGCAACCGGTTGGAGCTGGCGATTGGCCGATCCAGCATTTCGACTGGGAATGCAATGGCATTGGACCCCGCCCGATTGTGGAAGTGACAGCCCAGCTTGGTCTCGATTTCAGGGATGTCCTTCTGCCGTGCATCGACTGCGAGATTGACATAGCTCGGGCGGAAATTCCGCCCTCCGATCAGCCGCATGAGCTTCAAATTCAGCAAGGTTGCCTGGTAGCTGGCCTGGTTGTTTGAGCCGAGATCAGCACGGACGCACCACCTCAGCTCGACGGTTTCCTTGCCTTCGGCAAGCTCCAGAACCGACACCGGCGCATGGACCACCGGAATGTAATTGACGAAGCTTCCTATCGCCTCTCTGAAGCTCGATGCCGCCCGGCACAGGGCTGCGACACATCCATAGACATCGGGGTCTTGAAGCTGGGCCAGCCGCAGGCCGAACAAAGGGTCGTTGAACAAAACGCTGCAATACTCGAGCACGTCCACCAGGGATTTGCAGTCGATATATGAATCCGGATCGCAAATCGTGCGCGGATCGATCCCATGGCGCTCCAGGATCCTGCGTGGATCCGAGCCGAGGTTACTAACGAGTTCAGAAAAGCCGCCGAAATTTGCCGTCCGCATCTGCTGCTCGGCCGGCGTCGAGTCGAGTGGCCCTTCCAAGGCGTAAAAGAAGTCACTGTTCATGCCACCCCTCCCGCTAGTACTTTGCGCACGCAGACAAGCGGCGCGTTTTGCACTCATTGTAGACGCCAGTACACGTACTGTCAGGACAGGCTTCCGCTCCAGTGGTACAAATTCATTACCCGACCGGGTTCGAAACCTGGAGAACCGGCCGCTTGGGCGCGGCCTAAGCATGCCGGAACCTATAAATGCGCCAATCGAAAAAAGCTACTAAGTCACCAGCGAAAAAGGGGATTATTGTGAAAGACGGCGGTAAGACCCGGCCTGATCCCAAAAAGATCATCCTCTACGAGAAAAACCCCAAGACCAAGATTGCGACGATCACGCTCAACCGCCCTGATCATCTAAATGCACCGACCATCGCGGCACGGCTGCGTTACTCCGACCTGATCCACCGGGCCAACGTCGATGATGACGTGAAGGTGCTGGTTATCCGCGGCGTCGGCAATAATCTCGGCGGCGGTGCCGACCTGCCCGAGCAGGAGGAGATGCTCAACGACGACGGCGAGTATTCCTTGCTGCACGAATTCCGCATCGGCGACGACGAGGACGTCAAATACCCACCCAAAGGCAGCTATCGTTACCTGGCGCAGCTCAACCAGCTGTATGCCAACCAGAATTTCGGCTGCCGCAGCCTGCAGGACTTCAAGAAGATCAGCATCCTTGAGGTGAAGGGCTACTGCTATGGCTGGCACTTCTACCAGGCCGCCGACGCCGATCTCGTGATTTCCTCGGACGACGCGCTATTTGGCCACCCCTCTTTCCGCTACGTCGGCTGGGGTCCGCGGATGTGGCAATGGGCGCAGACCATGGGCATGCGCAAATTCCAGGAGATGGTCTTCACCGGCCGCCCGTTCACCGCCAAGGAAATGTACGACTGCAACTTCCTCAACAGTGTGGTGCCGCGCGACCAGCTGGAAGCCGAGGTCGAGAAGTATGCGACCGCCTGCAGCCACACGCGCCCGACCGACGTTGTCGTCATGCAGAAGCATTTCTTCGAGATCATGAAGCAGCACCAGGGGGAATATATGGGCAGCCTGCTGACTTCCTGGCTCGAAGGCATGTTCCCCGCTGTGCGAAACGATGCTGACGAGCTCACGCTCAATAAGGAAACCTTCGGCAAGGGCCTGAACAACGCCGTCAAAGACAATGACAGCTTGTATCCACCAGACTTCCGCCTGAGCAAGTCCGGCCGTAAAGCCAAGAAATAAGCATCGCCGGCTGAGCGCGCAGGTCCCTGATCCGATGATGGAGTATCGCAACCTCGGCGCCTCCGGCCTGAAGGTGCCCGTCCTGAGCTTCGGCGCCGCCACCTTCGGTGGCCAAGCGCCATTTTTTTCGGCTTGGGGCAGCAGTGACGCGGCGGAAGGCCGGCGGCTCGTCGATATCTGTCTCGAAGCTGGAGTGAATCTGTTCGACACGGCCGACGTCTATTCCAGCGGTGCTTCCGAGGAAATCCTGGGCACTGCGGTCAAAGGTCGGCGGGATCAGGTTCTGATCTCGACCAAGATCAGCCTGCCGACGGGCCGCGGCCCGAACGACATCGGCTCATCACGACATCGTCTGATCAGCGGCGTCGACGCCGCCCTCAAGCGCCTGGGCACCGACTACATCGACCTGCTCCAGCTTCACGGCTTCGACGCGTTCACGCCGATCGAGGAAGTGCTCTACACCTTCGATCTGCTGGTGCGCGCCGGCAAGCTACGCTATGTCGGCGCCTCGAACTTCGCCGGCTGGCAGCTGATGAAATCACTGGCCATTGCCGACCGGCAGGGCTGGCCGCGCTATGTCGCCCACCAGGTGCACTACTCGCTGGTGGGGCGCGATTACGAATGGGAGCTGATGCCGCTGGCGCTGGATCAGCGCGTCGGCGCCGTGATCTGGAGCCCGCTCGGCTGGGGACGTCTCACCGGCAAGGTCCGGCGAGGTCAGCCCTTTCCCGAAGGCAGCCGTCTGCAGGAAGTGGCCAAATGGGGAATGCCGGTCGATGAGGAGCGGCTTTACCGCGTAGTGGATGCGCTGGACATTGTTGCGACCGAAACCGGTAAAACCGTGCCCCAGATCGCCCTTGCCTGGCTGCTGACCCGACCGACCGTGTCGTCGGTCATTATCGGGGCACGCAACGAGGCGCAGCTTCGCGACAATCTCGCCGCTGTCGGCTGCTCTCTTGCGGCAGAACACATTCAGCGGCTGAACGAGGCAAGCACGGTGATGCCGGCTTACCCCTACTACTCCTACAGTATAGATAAGGCTTTCAGGCGCCTTAACCCGCCCGTGTGTGATTGACCCCGGGTCCGCGAATTGGCCGGAACGCGGCCCTTGAGATCCAGAATGTCAGCAGAACGCCTATCTCGGCGACTATCGAAGGAATTGCAGGTTTTGTCGAGACTCCGGGTGCAGATTGTTCGAACATGCCAGCTAGCTTCATAAAGGGGTGGAACCCAGTTCCATAGTTGTCTAGTTGTCCGTCCGGACAAACTCCTTGCCCTTCAGAAAGTAATGTCAGAGGGAATGCCGTCATGTCATTTGAGTTGAATAAAAAGCTGGCCGCCAAACGTGACCCGCTTCCCACTTCAGCAACGGTCGATCCAGTGACCGCCGGCATTGTGGGCGGCGCTTTGGATACCGTGTGTTTTGAAGCCGCGACCCATTTGGGACGATCGGCAACGTCGCCGATTATTAATCAATCGAATGAACGCAACGGCAGCGTCATCGATGCCCACGGTCGCTTGGCCGCAGGCTCTATTGGCACTCCTCATCTGACGTTCGTATCCCAGCTGACCGTGCGTTACGGGTTGGAGTACCGCGACGACTATGACTGGGGTCCCGGCGATGTGTTTGTCGGCAATGATCCGGACCATGGCGGCGGTCATCTGCCGGACTACAACGTCTATGCGCCGGTATTCGACGACAACGGCGAGCTGGTGCTGATTCAAGCCCTGCAAGCACACCAGGGTGACACCGGCGGTAAGACTCCCGGTGGTTTCACGCTCGATGCGACAGACATCTTTACCGAAGGTTTGGCGATCCCCTGTATCAAACTGGTTCATCGCGGCGAGAAACGCAGAGACGTCATCAACCTGCTGGAGCGCAATAACCGCTTCCCCTCGTTCGCAGGCGACCTGGCGGCCATGATCGGCGGCGTGCAGCTAGCCGTAAAGCGCCTTCAGGAGGTGATCAGGAAGTGGGGCGCCGATGTCGTCAAAGCGGCGATCAACTACAACATCGATCACACGGAAAAACGTGTGCGAGAAGAAGTTGCAAAGTGGCGTGACGGCTCCTACGAAGCCACCGTGCTCATCGATCACGACACCCTGGGCACCAAAGACGTCAAAGTCCATGTGACCTGCACCATTAAAGGCAACCAATTAACGGTCGATCTGACCGGTTCAGACGATCGTCCCCAACTGGTTGGCGTGTGGAATACGTTCGGCAACAGCCGCAGTTACGTGATGACGCAAATCGCAGCGGCGATCGATCCGACCATCGTGAAGAACGAAGGGCTGTTTCATGCCGTGGACATCATCTGTCCCGAGAATACGATCGTCCACCCGCCCGCTAACAAACCTGCGGCGCTCGGATCCTTCCATCCAGCCTGCGAAATCATCGAAGCGGTCTGTGTGGCGCTATCCAAGGTCGTGCCGGAGCGCTCAGCACCCCAGGTCTACAAGATTGGAATGCCCAATGCGGTGATCGGCTTCAAGAATGGGCGGATGTGGATGGATCAGGGCGTCGACGCCCGTTCCATGGACGCATCCGCCGTACAAGGTGTGGATGGTTGGGGTTCATCGTGCGCGTCTCTCGGCAATTTGTTGTTGTCAGAGGCGGAAGACGCGGAGCCGCGTTTTCCGATCATCAACATCAGTCGTGAGATGGTTACCGATTACGGTGGTGCCGGGAAGTGGCGAGGTTGCCCCGGCAGTCTCAACGTCAAGAAAGTTTTGGAGCCGACCATGGCGATGGCTTGGATGGTGTCGGCAGATCATCCGCTCAGCGGTTTGTGTGGCGGTGAAGATGCGAGCCCCTATTCGAGCCGCTTCGAAGTGGGCACTCCGAGCGAATACAAAGTTGGATTATCGGCACAGGCGCAGCTGCCGGCGGGCGCTGTCATCGCTTACCAACATGGTGGCGGCGCCGGCTTTGGACCCGCTTTGGAGCGCGATCCAGAAGCCGTCAAGGAAGATGTGCTGGATGAATATGTCAGCGTTGGCGCTGCACATGAAAAGTACGGCGTCGTCTTGACCGGATCGTTGGAAAAGTACGATCTCAAGGTGGACGCTGCGGCAACGCAAGTGCTTAGACAAAAAATGCAAGCCGCGAAAGCTGCATAACATGCTCTAAGGAGAAAATTTGTGGGGTATCGTGTAGGTATAGACGTCGGTGGCACTTTCACTGACTTTGCACTTCTGAAAGGTTCGGAAGTGGTTCTCCATAAGAACTTAAGTACGCCGGAAGACCGATCCATTGGTGTGATGACGGGGCTCAAGAAGCTCGCCGAAATCGAACGCATGCCCTTGGGTAATTTCCTGGGACAGTGCGATGCCATCGTGCATGGCACCACCATTGCCGACAACACCTTGATCGAGATGAATGGCGCGCTGACCGGTCTGATCACCACGGAAGGTTTTCGCGATGAAGTGGAGTACCGGCGTGGGTTCAAGGAAGATATTTGGGATGTTCGCTTGTCTCCTCCGGAGCAGATCACGCCGAGGCGACGGCGCTTAACCGTGCCCGAACGGATTTTATTTGATGGCTCTGTATACAAGGAGCTCGATGAAAAGGCGGTGCGCGAGTGCTGCCGGAGATTGAAGCTGCAAAACGTGGAGTCGGTTGCGATCTCTCTGATCTTCTCTTTTGTGAATCCGGCGCACGAAAAGCGCGTGGCGGAAATCGTCGCGGAAGAAATGCCCGGCGTTCACCTCTCGGCGTCTCATGAAGTACTGTCCCGCGGCCCTGAGTACGACCGCACCAGCACAACGGTGGTCAACGCCTACGTTGCGCCGAGAGTGACTTCCTATCTGGAAAAGCTGGTCGCTCGCTTGAAAGAGGCCGGGTACAAAAATCAGTTGATGGTCATGCAGGCCAGCGGCGGCGTGATGACCAAGGAATACATAAAAGGATCACCGATTCGCGTGCTGGCATCCGGGCCGGCAGGCGGGGTAATCGGATCTGCCCATGTCGGCGTGGCGAAGGGCTATCCCAATCTCTTGTGCGTGGATATGGGCGGCACCTCCTACGACATGTCCGTCGTCTTGAATGGCGCCGCACCGGCGGAAGCCGGTTGGAACATGCACCACCGTTATCTGGTGGGCGTTCCCATGGTGAAGGTTGAAACGCTGGGCGCCGGAGGCGGCTCCATTTGCCACGTCAACAATGGCGCGTTGCAAGTTGGCCCGGCATCCGCGGGCTCACAGCCGGGTCCGATCTGTTACGGGCGCGGCGGCAAGGAACCGACCATTACCGATGCGCTTTTGATGCTGGGCATCTTGTCCGCAGAATCAGAATTCGCCGGCGGCAGTTTTTCCTTGTCCAAAAATGGAGTCAAGGAAGCGTTCCAGAAGCTCGGCGACCAGATGGGTTATAACGCGGAAGATGCTGCGTTCGATTGCTGGCGCGTGGTGAATGCCAACATGTCCCAGGCAGTGAGAAGAACCGTGGCGGGCAAGGGGCTCGACCCTGAAGACATGGTCATGCTCGCGTACGGAGGCAATGGACCGGCCTTCGCCGCCATCCAGGCAGAAGATCTGGGGATCGACAGAGTTCTGGTGCCGAAGGCATCACCCACCTTCTCGGCTCTGGGCACACTGGTGGCCAACCCCAGCATCGATGAAGAGCGCTCGTATATTTCTCCAGCGAACAATCTCGATATCGGGAAACTGAAGAACCTGTGGAAGGAGTTGGGTGAACGCGCCGAAAGATATTTCGCGGACGCCAGTTTTTCACAGGACAAGGTGACGGCGAAGTACCAGATGAATATGCGGTATGCAGGACAGAATTTCGCGCTTACGTTTGATTTGAAAACTCATAACGGCCTGCGGGATTTGTCCTTCGTTGACGACGCCCTAGGACAGCAAGCGATCGAATCGTTCAACAAGCGGCATATGGAAGAGTACGGTCATGTGCGTGAAGGCGAGATGCCGGAAATTACCGGGGTCCGTCTCGCAACTTACGTCTACACACCCTCTCCCGTTGTCGCCAAGGGCTTCAGCGCTCCGATCGTCGCTGCCAAAGTCGCAAAAACACGTCGCGCCAACCTCGGTGGCGGCTATAAAGAGACGAATGTCTTCCTTGGTGCAAGCCTGAAGCCGGGTCATGAAGTGATCGGTCCCGCGATCATCGAAGAGACCTTTACCACCATCGTGGTGTACCCGGGTTGGAAAGCTCGCATCGATGATGCGGGAGACTATGAGTTAACGCGGGTTTGATTCCTTTCCTTTGGAAAGCCCGTCGGAGTCACAAAGAGAAGTGGATTAAATGTCAGCCCTAAGCGGAATCAAGGTGCTTGAGTTGTCGGAGAGCGTGTCCGGCGAATACTGCGCCAAACTCCTCTCCGATTTCGGTGCCGAAGTCATCAAGCTGGAGAAGCCCGGCCGCGGTAGCCCCACTCGCAGCTTGGGACCCTTTGCGTCCAGGGGGACAGAACCTGAGCGAAGCGGCCTGTTCGCCTATCTGAACACCGGCAAGAGCTCTATCGCGCTCGACATCTCGAGCGATGCGGGGACTGCTGCGCTCAATAAGCTACTGAACTACGTCGATGTTGTCATCGACGATCATCCCGCCGGCTGGCTGAAGAGCGTGGGCCTGGATCCCGTCACGTTCCAGAATCACCGGCCCGGACTTGTGCTGTGTTCGATTACGGCCTATGGACAATCGCCGCCGGACGATCGCATACATGCTGAAGACCTCAACGTGTTCCACAGCAGCGGCTGGGGATACCACACGCCCAGCGGCGCGGGCGACAGCATGCCTCCGCTCAAAGGACCCGGCCGCTTCCTCCCCAGTTACGAGTCTGGGCTGGAGGCTGCGATGTGCGTTGTCGCCGCTCTCTACGAGCGGGAGAGCTCGAACCGGGGACAGTTCATCGAAATATCCAAGCAGGAAGTCCTCGCTTCCCGCGTCGACTACGTGCTGGGACAAATGGTGGCCGGCGACATGGACGTCAGCACCAAGCGGGGCGCGTTCGATTTGTTTGGACCGGCCGGCATCTTTCGCTGCCGCGACGGTTACGCCTACATCTGGATGTCGGCGCCGACGCACTGGGACGCACTGGGCCAGCTGCTGGGCCACCCGGAGTGGATGAAATCCTTTCCCGACCGCTGGCTGGAGCGCGAGTGCACGCCGGAACGCGTGGCGCAGGTTCGCCACCATATTGCGGAGTGGCTCAAGACGCAGGATAAACACCAGGCAGCGGCGGACGCCCAGAAGCTGGGGCTTACTCTCGTCGCGGTCAACAATGCGACTGACCTCAAGGCTTCGCCGCAATACGCGTTTCGCGGATTCTTCGCCGAGGTGGACCATCCGATCCTCGGAATGAAGCTCTATCCGACCGCGCCCTACAAGCTCAGTGCAACGCCCGCAAAGATCCAAAGTCCGGCGCCGCTCCTGGGCCAGCACACTGAAAAGCTGACCGCGTTGATCGACGTGAACGGCAAGGAGCATCGTTCATGATCCGTCCGATGCGAGGCGGCCCCTTGCAGGGGGTCCGAGTGGTCGAGCTGACCAAGGTGTGGGCCGGCCCCTATACGGGCAAGCTCCTGGCCTTCCTTGGCGCGGAGGTCATTCGCGTGGAGAGCCTGGAGTCGCTCGACGTGACACGCACCTACGGCGTTGCCGACATCAACAAGGCTCCGGGGTTTCAGGCGGTCAATCCGCAGAAGCTGAGCGTGCAGATCGACATGAAGTCCAAGGGCGGCATCGCGCTCATTCTTGACCTGCTGCGCAAATCCGACGTGGTGATCGAAAACCTGCGGCCCGGAGCGGTCAAACGTTTGGGCCTCGGCTACGAAACCATAAAGGCAGCCAAGCCGGATATCGTCTTCGTGTCGATGGGCATGCACGGCAGCGAGGGGCCACTGAGCTATCAAACAGGATATGCGCCTTGCTTCGCGGCACTGGGCGGGCTGAGTGCACTGGTCGGCTATGAAGGCGAACCGCCGGCCGGAATGAATGTGCGCTACGCCGACTCGACCTATGGCACAGCGGCCGCGTATGCCGCGGTTGTCGCGTTGATGCATCGCCGTCGAACTGGGGCCGGCCAATTCATCGATGTCTCCGCGGTCGAATGCATGACCAGCATGATCGGGGACACGTTGATGGACTTCGCGCTGAACGGCACCGTGCAAACATGCAACGGTAACCGGCATCCGGACATGGCGCCCCACGGGACTTATCCGTGCCGCGAGGGAGAATGGATCAGCATCGCGGTGGCTTCCGATCACAGCTGGAAAGCGCTGGCTGAAGCAATGGGCCGACCGGAGTTGGCGCAGTACTCGCACTTCAAGACCCATTCCGATCGCAAAGCCCACGAAACGCAGCTGGATCGCCTCGTGTCAGAGTGGACTGCGAACCGCGACGCGGCGGAACTCGTGTCCGAGCTACAGAGGCGCGGCATCGCTGCTGCAAAGAGCCAGAGCTCCGTGGATTTGATTTCGGATCCGCATCTCTGGGCGAGGGAATTCTTCCTGGAAGTGCGGGATCGCGACGGACAGAGCAGGACCATCGTGGGTCCCTCGTGGAAGATGTCGAGAGGGGCCGCCATTACCGATGCGGCACCACGCCTCGGTGAACACAACGCTTATGTGCTGGGCGATATCCTCGGGCTGTCCGTCGACGAGCAGCAGAAACTCGCAGATGCAGGGGTTACACGCTAGAGCCTGTTAACACTAACTCGGATCGTTGCGAGGGGCTTACAGAGCTCTGAACCCGAATTGCTGCACTGCGTATTGTGGCCAGCTGGCTAGGCAACGCTCCAACCTCATTCAGCATGCGCGAAGTGTATATGGAATCGCACAAAATGCGGGGATGGAAGGACGATCCGGGAGATAACATCCTTATACGGAATGGGGCTAAACAATTGAGCCCGCTGCCTGTTGTACTGGCTCATTCTACTTTTGACACGCAGCAAGGATTAAGCCGCTGCGCGGAAATGGAAAGGAGACTGTGAGTCGGGGAGGTAAAAAAGTGACAGAAACTCTTTTTGTATTCGATAAACGCAATTATCTCGATTGTCAGAACGCCTTTCGAGGCGCCAGAAATCAAGAATACTACCTTGGCGATTACTCGATCGAAGCAGGTTCGGTCATCGATGTGCGCGCCGATAAGAAGGCGGTGGGTAGCTGTTCGATCATTCGTCTCAGATCGAAGACACGCCTGTTCTTCAAACGGTCCTGGTCCCACATCCGGGAAGACGCGACCGACGTCGCGGTACTCTGGTTCGTCAAGCGCGGCACTCTATGCGTTTCGCATCAGTGCGGTTACAGCATTGCCAAGCCGGGCGACTTCACGATCACGAAGTCGATGACGCCGTTCTCCATCGAATGCCAGCCCGACGCCGAATCGATGCACGAGGTTCTTCACGTCATCGTTCCAGCTCACGTCTTGAGGCGCTTCTTTCCCCAGGATGTGAAAACAGGATTCTGCATATCCGCCCAGGGACGTGAATTTGCCATCGCCGAACGCATACTGACGGATATTTTCGAGGACGCGGGCGAGGTTGCGGATCACATCGCACAGCTTCTGGTTGACAGCGCTCTCCTCGTACTGAGCGACGCCACCAAGGATCGCGGCATCTGCGGTCCGGCGCGGCAATCGCTTTCAGATAAGCGGCTGCAAGATGTTCTCAAGTTCATCGAAGTCCACCTGTCCGATCCCAAGCTGAGTATCGCGGCCGTCGCCAAGGGCTGCGGGATTTCTCCCCGCTATCTATCCTTTCTCCTCAAGATTTACGGCACTCCGTTCTCGACCCTGGTCTGGGACAAGCGTCTGAAGATTGCGCGGCAGTGGGTGTCTTCATCAAAGACTGGCGAGGCTTCCATCAGCGAAATTGCGTACAGAGTCGGGTTCAAGAGCCCCGCGCATTTCAGCCGCATGTTCAAGCGGGCGTTCAATATGAGTCCGCGCCAGTATCGCGCTTCCGGCGTGCCGGAACTGCCGCATGAGCACCAGCCATCCGCTGCCGGCGGTGCAAATTCACCACAGTAGGAAGTGGAAAGACAAGAGGCGTCAACAATGGATTCAATCGAGGTTGGAAAACAAGCCGGCGGCTGCCCGGTGGCGGGACACAGCGCTTCCATGCTCGCGGATGCCACGCTGACGGATCCAAAAATCCTCGCTCATTCCAGCGCCTATTTCAAAGCGATGCGTGCCGAAGATCCGGTGCACTACGACGAGAAGCTGGGCATGTGGCTGGTGTCGCGCTACGACGACATCGTCAAGCTCCTGCGCGACCCGATCACTTTCTCCGACAAACATGGGTACGCGGCGCAGTATGCGAGCGGCTACTTCGAGGAGTTCAAGCAGATCATCGAGCGGGACGGTGGCGGTTTCTTCCCCGACGTCATCAAGAGCGATCCGCCCGAGCACACCCGCATTCGCCGGCTGATGGACAAGGCGTTCTCGGCGCACCGCGTGAAGGCCCTCGAACCGGGAATCACGGCCATCATCGTAGGCATCATCGAGAAGTTCGCGGACAGGGCAGCCGGCGGTCAGGTGGTCGACGGCGTGAATGATTTCGCTATTCCGCTGACCATCTCCGTGATCTGCGAGCAGCTGGGCATCAGCCAGTTCAATGCTGGCAAAATTCAGCGCTGGTCGAGCGCGGTCACGGCGCAGATCGGACGCATGCAGAACCGCGAGCAGATGATCGAGAACGCCAAGCAGATCTGCGATCTGCAGAATTTCATCATCGCGCAGATGAAGGAGCGCGAAGCTGAGCCGCGGGAGGACATGATCTCGGACTTGGTGCACGCGCACACCGAAGACGGCGGGAAGCTGAGCTTTGCGGAAGCGGTGTCGCTGATCCGCGCGCTGATCATCGCCGGTAATGAGACCACGGCGACCGCCATCGGCAAGCTGCTCTTCGTCCTGGCGACCCAGCCCGAGGTAGCCAAGACCTTGCAGGATTCAGTCGATGACGACCGCCTGCTGAACCGTTTCGTCGAAGAGCTATTGCGTATCGAACCGCCGGTCCGCGGCCTCGCCAAGATGACCACGCGCGAAGTCGAGCTCGGTGGCAGGATGCTGCCGAAGGGCGCGCACATGCTGGTGCTGTACGCGTCCGGCAACGACGACGAGAGCCAGTTCGCGTGCCCACGGAACTTCGACCTGAACCGCGGCAACCTCGGCAATCATGTGGCCTTCGGCGTCGGCATTCATCGTTGTATCGGCGCTTCGCTCGCGCGGATGGAGATCAAGGTCGCGGCGAGGGAAATCGTAAAGCGGCTCGACAACATCAAGCTCGCCGTGCCGGTCGAAGAAATCAGCTATCTGCCGACGGTTGCCACGCACTCCATGGAGCGCCTGCCGCTGACATTTTCGCGAAGGAAGTGACGAATACCGAGTGGCGACATGGCATTCACCCAAATTTAAATCTGCGAGAATCCGGTAGACCCGCGTTCGCGTGAATCAAATTGGAGGCTGATGTGGGTCAGGAACTGTCCGGAAAAGTTGCGATCGTCACAGGCGGGGCGAGCGGTATAGGCCGCGCAACCGTCGAACTCTTCGTCAAGGAAGGGGCCAACGTGGTCCTCGCGGATGTCGATACCGCGCGTGGCGAAGAACTGGTGGCACAGCTCGGCAAAGCGGCTCTTTTCAAGCGCACTGACGTCTCCAATGCCGGCGAGGTTCAGGAACTGGTTGATTTCGCCGTGACCCGGTTCGGCGGACTGCACGTCATGTTCAATAACGCCGGAATATCCGGCGCGATGTATCCCCGCTTTCTGGATGACGATCTGAAAGATTTCCAGCGCGTCATCGGCATCAACCTTTTCGGCGTGATGGCGGGCAGCCAGTGTGCCGCCCGGCATATGTCCAAGAATGGCGGCGGCGCCATCATCAACAGCGCCTCCATTGCCGGTTTGCTGCCGGGTCACGCTCTGATGACCTATCGCGCAACAAAGGCAGCCATCATTCTGTTGAGCAAATCCTTCGCCATCGACTTCGCCGAATATGGCATTCGCGTGAACTGCCTGGCGCCCGGGCATATCCGTACACCGCTGACATCTTTTGGCGCTCCGGGCATGTCCGAGGAGATGGCCGAGCGAGTGAAGAAGGCAGTGAGTCCCGCAATGGATTCGAACCAGCCGCTCAAACGCCATGGCAGACCGGAAGACGTTGCACAGGCTGCGCTGTACCTCGCTAGCCAACGATCGGCACAGGTTACGGGCATCGTTCTACCCATTGATGGTGGAATCACGGCGGGCGATCCGGTCAACCATCTTGCAGAGATCATGAAAGCGCGCGCGGAAGCGATGTCATCCTGATGTTTAGAGCATCCCTAAGTGATTCACAGGGTTGTTGTTTTTCGGCAAAGAGCAACACTGCTGTATACAATGTGAATATGCGCCCTTTGAGTGGGCGGAAGTAATCCAGGAGATAGGTACTGTGGGCTCGCTTAAGGTGACGTTTGTCCAGTTGAATGGTGTGGAAAAGACTATAGAGGGCGCAGAGTCCGGTCAGTCGCTGATGACGCTGGCCAGAGAAAATGGAGTTGAGGGAATCCTCGGTGACTGCGGTGGCTGCTGTTCCTGCGCGACCTGTCATGTTTACGTCGATCCTCAATGGCAGACATTAGTTGGCCCACCGGACGAGGTCGAGAATTCCACATTGGACATGGCGTCGGATTTACAGCGGAGCAACAGCCGACTCTGCTGTCAGATCACGCTTCGTCCCGAGCTGGACGGCGTAAGAGTCACCGTGGCGCCGAGCGTATAACGAACATCGGATACCCGATCGTTCGCGAATCGGTATTAGTGCAAACCGCGTAAGTACAGCCTGTTCCTGGAGACAAACAAATGAGCGGGACCGATACCTATGATGTGATCGTTGTCGGATCCGGATCAGCAGGAGCGGTGGCGGCACTGCGGGCGTCCGAGCTCGGCTTGTCGGTGCTGATCGTCGAGAAAGCGCATAAGTTCGGCGGCACTTCGGCCACGTCCGGCGGCGTGCTGTGGGTTCCCGATCATAAGCTCGCCCCCAGCGACGACAGCCGCGAGAAGACCCTCGAATACCTGAACAGCATTATGACCGGGCCGGTTCAACGCGACCGCCTCAACGCCTACCTCGACAATGCACCGGAGATGGTGCACTTTCTGAAATCGCTCGGCGTCCCGCTCGGCATCGCAGCGTGGCCGGATTACTATCCACATGCACCCAGCGCGCGCGTCGATCGATCGCTCATCTGTGATACCTGTGATGGGCGCCAGCTCGGCGAGCACTTCACGCTGATGCGCGAGCAGTACAACCGGTTCAAGGTGTTCGGCCGCTACTCGCTGGATGTCATGCAATTCTTCTCCATCTCGACACGGGCCAAGGGTTGGGTCACCACCTTCCTGAAGATGCTCTTCCACTATTGGACTGATTTCAGCACGCGCAAGCTCACCACGCGCGACCGGCGCTTCACCATGGGCGCGGCATTGATGGGCTGGCTGTACAAAAACATTTTCGATCGCAAGATCGAAGTCAGGCTCGAAACCAAGCTGGATGAGTTGGTCGTCGCCGGCGGTAAGGTAATCGGCGTCAAGGTCAGCAATTTCGGCCGCAGCTACGAAATCAAGGCCAACCACGGCGTGGTGCTGTGCGCCGGCGGATTCGAATGGAATCAGGAGCTGCGCGATCGCTTCTTCCAGGTGCCCGGCCTCACACGTCACAGCAGCACGCCGGAAGACGCCAATCGCGGCGAGGCGCTGATCGCCGGCATGAAGATCGGTGCCGCGACCGAGCACACGGAGTCAGGCTGGTGGATCCCCACCATGCACACACCGATGCCGCAGGCGTCGAACTTCGAGGAAATCCATCAGGCAGCCTTCGACGTGGGTCGTCCGCACAGCGTTGCCGTGAACCGTAACGGCCTGCGCTTCGTGGACGAAGCCTGCGGCTACGACGACTTCGGCAAAGCGATGGTGGCCGATCAGCTGAAGACCGGCGCCAATACGCCGTGCTGGCTGGTGTTCGATGCCACTTTCCGCACCAAATTCACGGCCGGCGGTATCATGCCGACCATCCTGACCCCGGACTCGAAGATTCCGCCAGACTGGTGGGATCACTACATCTTCCGCGCCGACACCCTCGAAGCCTTGGCCGCCAAAATCCATCTGCCCGTCGCGACACTGAAGAAGACGGTTGCGAACATGAACGAGTACGCCAAGACCGGCGTCGATCCGGAATTCGGCCGCGGCAACAATGCCTACGATCAGATGTTCGGCGACTGGAATGTGAAGCCCAATCCCTGCCTCGGGCCGATCGACAAGGCGCCGTACTACGCCGTGGCGATCAATCTCGGCGATCTCGGCACCAAGGGCGGACTCAAGGCCGATGCGAAAGCGCGCGTAGTGGATAGCGCCGGCCAGCCGATTCCCAATCTGTATGCGGCGGGCAACAACGCCGGCAGCCCGTTCGGCAACTGTTATCCGGGCGCCGGCGGCACCATCGGTCCGGCCATGACCTTCGGCTTCGTCGCCGCAAGCGATATCGCCGCCCGCGCCGGCAAGCGGTCCGAGCCGCGCACCAGCAAAGTCCTGGCGGCAGCCTGATCATGCAATCGCACAGTGCTGAAGGACTGCCCCAGTACAAGACCATTATCCTGACGCGCAAGGATCGTCTGCTGACCATTACGCTCAATAGGCCGGATACCCTCAATGCAGTGAATCTTGCGATGCATGAGGAGCTGGCCGATGTATTCGGCTTCGCAGCCGCGGACAAGGGCTCGGATGTCATCGTCCTGACCGGCGCCGGCCGCGCATTCTCGGCCGGCGGCGATGCGCAGCACATCTCCAACAACGCCGCCAACCCGGATCTGTTTGACGAAGAAGTGCGTCTGGCCAAGCGTATCGTCTTTGCGATGCTGGACCTGGACAAGCCGCTGATCTGCCGCTTGAACGGACATGCGGTGGGTCTCGGCGCCACAATCGCCCTGCTGTGCGATGTGATCTTTGCTGCCGACACCGCCAAGATCGGTGATCCCCACGTCGCCGTCGGCCTGGTCGCTGGCGATGGCGGCGCCGCGATCTGGGCGCAGCGCATCGGCCTCGGCCGCGCCAAGGAATATCTGATGACCGGCGAGATTCTCACTGCGAAAAAGGCAGCGGAGATCGGGCTGGTCAATCATTGCGTGCCGGCAGGAGAACTCGACGGCGCCGTCGAAGCTTTTTGCGAACGCCTGTTGAACGGCTCCACCAATGCCATCCGCTGGACCAAGGTGCTCACCAACCTCGAATTGAAGCGGATCGCGCACGCCGTGATGGATGCGGGCCTGGCCTATGAATCCCTCACCGTGCGCTCAGCCGATCACCGCGAGGCTGTGCAAGCCATGCTGGAAAAACGCAAGCCGGTCTTCAAACACTGAGCGGCGACGAGGCTGCGAGCAGAGGAGATCGAGATGCCACGGTACAAGCTGGTAGTGCTGAGCAATCCAGTCGAAGGCCGCGAGGCCGAGTACCAGGACTGGTATCAGAACGTTCATCTCGGACAGGTTGTTGCGTTCAAAGGATTCAAGTCTGCGCGGCGCTTTCGCCTGGCCAAGAATCTCGTGGAGCGCGAAGCCTTGCCCTACCTCGCCATCTACGAGATCGAGACCGATGATCTCGAAGGCGTGATGGAAGAAGTACAAAAGCACGCGGGAACCGACCGGCTGCTAGTGTCGGAGACACTCGATGTGGAACACTCGTTTGCGGCCATCTACGAAGAGTTCGGGCCTGTGGTGAAACTGCTCTCGAATTAGAGCACGTTAATTGCTCCCCGCTACGGGGAGATATCCAGCGCAATGGAAGAGGTGGTGCAGCGCGACTCTGCCGCCGGTAGTCATCTCAACATGCTTCACGTCTCGACGTTCACTAAGTGCCAGGAGCGTTCGTTCGCCCTTCAAATTGGAATGCCAGTCAGCGGACGTTCGTTTTGCCGTAGGGTGTGATGAGGCGAAGCCGAATCGCACCGTTCGAGGCAAAGGCTACATGATCGACGCGATTCGCTTCGCTCATCAGCATCCTACAATGAACGTATCCTACTCGCTGACACTCCCACCGCGCTCAGCTCATTGGACCTTGATTACGGCAATCGACCGCGAACCGTTACCTGCTGCGAATGGGCTGCCTCCGATTGTTGTCATCGAACCGTCGGCACCGACGCTGAAGGCTCCAACGTTGTTAGTGCCCATTATGGAATAAACGAACTTTCCATCTGGCGAAACCGCCATAGCGCCTGTTCCGCCAAATGCGTTAGGCACGTTGCCGGTTCCGACCTCGCTGAGAGAACCGTCCAATCCGATACTGAAGGCAACGACCGCGGACAAGTTTGTCTCAGTCACGTACAGATATTTTCCACTGGGGTCAACGATCATTGCACCAATGTTGTTGCCGCAACAGGTCTGGGAATAGACCCCTGTCGCCGCCACTGCGCCAGTACCGTCAATGCTGTTTGCAAGTATGTGGCCGTATATGTCGGCCACATACACGTATGACAAGGCAGAGTCGACTGCGATTGCCGATGGCTGATAGGTGTACGGCGCCACGAATGGGCTTTCCGTTAACACCGCAAGCGATCCGTCGGCTCCAATGCTCGATGCGTATAAAACGCTTGCCGAGTGAATAAGGCCGCCAACCGCATATAGGTACGGACCGCCGCTGTCGATGGCAAGCGCACCAATCACAGTGCCCGCCCCCCCGGGAACTACGGTGAAGGGACTCCCCTGCAGCGGGGTGAGCATGCCTCCCGCGCCAAGCCTATAAGCCAGGATGGCGCTGCCGCCGTTTGTGACGACATAAACGTATTGGCCGCTGGGGTCGACAATGATTGCGCCGGGTTGACTTCCGATATCGATCGGACCGCCGGCCACAATAGCCAATGAACCATCGGTACCGACGCTATAAGCCGAAAGCGTGCCGCTTCCGTAATTCGCAACATAGACATACTGACCGCCCGGGTCCGCCGCGATGGCGCTCGGCCCCTCTCCTGCCGCAAAGGGGCTGCCGTCCAACGGCATCAACGCACCGTTTCCCAACACGTTGTAAGCGGAAATAGTGTTGTCGCTGTAATTCGTGACGTAGGCATGTGTTCCGGTCGCCGCTGGCGTCTGCTGCACCGTGACGCTATACGGTAAATCACTTGCTCCAAGAACCGATCCACAGGCGGAGTCACCGCAGATCTTGATCTGTAACGTGCCACTGTGAACACCAACCGACCGGTTTGCCACAGTTTGCAGCGAAGTCGAGTAGGTGTTCGGACCCGTTGACGACACGGAGATGGAACCGGGAACAAATGTTCCGGCGCTGTCGATCACATATACGTAGAACGTGCTACTGTTTGAACTGCCCGTCACCGTGGCGCTTAGGCCCACGCTGGTCGAAGTCTGGTACTGATAATAGCTTGCCGTTAATGGATTAGGGGTCAAGCTCAGAGACAGCGGATAGCTGGAGCCACCTCCCCCGCTACAGGACGCGAGCAATGCCAATCCCAATATCCCCAATCTTCTAAACACAAGCATCCCCAAGCTTAATTCTAGCTAGCTCAGGAAGTTATCACTGTAGCCTCTAATCCAACATGGGTTGTTTTAACTAACCCGCGAGGTACCCCAGCAGGCGTAGGGTGCGCAACCCGAGCGCGCCAAGTGGTGGGGCAGCCAAAATTTGAACGTCAATGACAGCAACGAAGCAGTTGCATTTGCCGCACTACTTGGCGCGCTCTCCCGTTTAATGAGCACTCTGGTCAAATTCGGTGTGAGCAACAACAAGCTGGGCTTCCCCGGAAGCGGCCGGTAGCGAATGAGCCCTTAGGGCTGGAACCGCCGAGAGTTGCAGTATGCCAAAAGCCGACATACAGCTGCTCAGAATCGGTGCCGCAAAGCTGCCGGTCGTCATGGCGCTGCGCGGATCTTCACAATGTAGCAACACGTTGTAATAAGAACATGGGAATGGCTTCGCGATACGGTTGGGTTGCTGAGATAATCACGACCGTCATGAGTAACACATTTACGGGAAAACCCTGCGCTTACCGTCCGACGGCAACGTCGACCAGGGTTTGCGTGTGATTCGACCTTCCGATTTCGAAGCCAAAGTAGTCAAAGGCGTTGCGCGTGCTGTGTTTTCAAATAATCTCGGCGAGCAGAAATTCGATGACATTGCGATCGCACAATTGATTTACCTCGGATGACCATTCGGTTACCTGATTTTGAGCGAGCTGCCGCCATCATCGGCGACAACGCAATTATGCTGGCCGAGTTGTCGTCGATCTTCTCGCGTCCAGGCCAGTACTTGGCAGTCTCGGACGGCCCGCGTATGGGCCGATCTGATGCTAGTAACGAGATCGTCCGTCGGAAAAACATTGGCGGGATGGTCAAACCCCGCAAGATTGTCCTGCTCGGACTACCGGATGACACAGCTGCGAAAATCGCCACCGGTCTTCCACAGGAAGTCATCCTCATCGCCGCCGATGTGCCAACGGCATTGGTAGGGCTGCTCGGGCAGGCGCGTGTGCCAAAGGCTGAACTGCGATGGCCGACGACCAATCTCGGCGTCGGACTCATGCTGGCCCGACAGGGTCGCCAACGCTTGGTGATTGATTCCGGACTGCCGCAAGATCCGAGGATGATAGTCGAGAGAGGCGGGCACGTGCTGATCGCCTGCGAAAGCGGCGACGAGATCGGTCAGATCATCGCTAGCAACCTCGCGCACTCAATCGGGGCGAGTTTCTTGGTATTCGATCGGTTGCCCAAAACGGAGATGAATGCTTGGCTTGAAGATCTCTACCTATATCGGACGCGTGACCAGACGATGCGAATCGAAGACATCGCCGATCGAACAGCGGCGCGACTGCCAAACGAGGTAAAGAGCGGTGCGTACAGTGAAGTGATATTCATCACCCATGGATTTCCATGGGGGCTTGGGATTCAAAACCGTCCAACTTCGCATCTTGAAATCTATCCGGATCTAGGCCGAACAATCGTTACAGGAATATGGGCAGAAGCGGACGCTTCTCGCTCCGCGAGGACTGCCCTGGTCGTTGATCCTGGCCAAACGCCGGGCGATGACATGAGGATCGTGGCCGAAAGCCTCCTGCGGAACCACACGCTCGTCCAGTACCCCAAGCAGCAGGGCGCTTCAATTGCAAGGGTCTCGCAACTGATTCAAGGCATGCCATTCGATTTCATCGCGTTTGCAACGCATGCAACCGAGCGCGAGGGCAAGCGCATTACTTACGAATACGATGATGCGGACGGGCGGCGGCGACAACTCGTAGTGGATCAAGCCATGGGTTTCGGATTCGACCCACGCACCGATATGTACCAGGTCGCCACTCATCACCACTTTCATGCACTCGACAGAGTTCTTTGGTCCGACGATGATGGCAAGCGCGCTCTGCCAGTCGGCTCTGCTATTACGTACTGGCTAGAGCACGTCGATGAACGTAGAGACTGGATCGTCTCAACCGAACCAATCGAGCGCGTTTTCGGTGCGATGGCGATGGAGCTGCACGACGGAACCTGGTTTCCGTTCTTTCACGGGTTTCCGGTAGAAACAGCACCGATTGTTCTGAATAACGCCTGTAATTCCTGGCATCGCCTAGCGGGAATGTTCATGTATGCTGGATGCCGTGCTTATATCGGGGCACTTGTTTCCGTGCTCGGCCCAGAGGCCGATGCAATCTCATCCGAACTCCTGGGTCCTCAACTTGGCAAGCCCCTAAGCAAAGCACTCTGGAACGCTCAACGCAGGAGTTTTCCGGGCAGATCGTTGTGGCCGTACGTCCTTATTGGCCTTCCCTTCGCGAGTGTACGCGCCAATCGTGTGAATTCCCCAGCTTACCTACGCGAATGTCTCGTGACAGCAATCCCGAATCTGCGGCAACAAGCTGAACGTGCAACGCACGAGGATGTGAAAAGGAACTGCACCGATCTGGCCGACTTTCTTCAAGATGAGTTGAGGATACTGAACGAGCGGTTTCCAGAACGTCAACGCCCTCCGTAGGGTGTTCTCCGCATTAAAAGGAAATACGATAGTAGTGGGCAGCTTGGTGTCCCCAACAGCTTTTGCTCCAATGGAAACCGAAAAGACTGGCTTTCACTGGACCTGCCATTCGCCACCGTCAGCAATGGGCTGAGGCTGTGTAAAAACCGTAAATTTCAGCGATCGTGTAGAAGAGTGTCGCAGCCAGTGTACTGAATCCGAATGTCGTGTTCGCGATTTTGTCTACAGCGATGCGGCGAAGGACGA
>Ga0265334_10000020_pt1 | contig 133852 bp, 116 predicted proteins | sample 42023metaG_FD_192442 | JGI IMG/M metagenome (GOLD analysis project Ga0265334, IMG submission 192442) | Rhizosphere microbial communities from Carex aquatilis grown in University of Washington, Seatle, WA, United States - 4-20-23 metaG | ecosystem: Host-associated > Plants > Roots >...
GGCGCGCGAGGCGAGCAGGAGGGAGTGCACTCTGATGTGCATGACCGACTGCGAGTCCGAAGCGCAACAACGCCCCGGCAAGCGCAGTAGCTTCTACGCAGGCAGGGGCTCGGGTTTGTGCAGGAAGAATCCCTGCCCGAAGTCCACGCCCAGCTTCGCCAGCTGGTCGCGGGTGGCCTCGTTCTCCACGCACTCGGCGATGCACTGCATGCCGCGCATGCGCGCGAGTTCCGATAGCGTGCGCACCACCAGCGGGTTGACCGGATCGTCCGAGAATTTCTGGACGAATTGCCCGTCGATCTTCAGGAACTGCACCGGCAGCTGCTGCAGGTAGCCGAAGCTCGCCACGCCGCTGCCGCAGTCGTCCAGGGCGAAGCGGAAGCCCTCGCGGTTGAGCGCGTGCATGCTCTCGACGCCGCGGGTGAGGTTCTCCAGCGCCACGTTCTCGGTGACCTCGAAGCACACGTCCTCCGGGTCTATGCCGTGGCGCGCCCGCTGCTCGTGCACGAAGCGCGGGAAGTCGGGGCTGTCCAGGGTGCGCGGGTCCAGGTTGACGCTGAGGCGGATGCCCTTGCCGCGCTTGTCGGCGAGGAAGCGGAAGCTCTGGTCCACCACCCAGTGGTCGATGCGCGTGGCGAGGCCGAAGCGCGCGGCGGCGGGCAGGAAGGCGCCGGGCGGCACGATCTTGCCGTCCTCGTAGAGGCGCAGCAGCACTTCGTAGAAGGCGCCGTCCCGGCCGGGGGCGCCGAGCGGCATGATGCGCTGGCCGAACAGGCGGAAGCGGCCTTCGTCCATGGCGGTCTCGAGCTGGGAAACCCGCGCCAGGTCCGAATGGTGCTGCATCATGCTGCGGTCGTCGCTGCGGTAGACGTGGATGGCGTTGCGACCCGCGCCCTTGGCGATGTAGCAGGCGATGTCGGCGCGGCTCAGGACGTCCGTCGAGCGCTCGCCCGGCTGGAAGAAGGTCACGCCGATGCTGACGCCGACGCTGAAGATGAGTTCGCGCTCCTTGAAGCGGTAGTCGAGCACGGTGCGGCGCAGCTCCTCGGCCAGCAGCATCACGGTCTTCTCGTGGGCATCCTGCACCAGCACGCCGAACTCGTCTCCGCCCAGGCGCGCGATCAGGTCCGGCCGGTGCACCAGCGCGCGCAGGCGTTTGGTGAGTTCGATGAGGAGCCGATCACCCACCTCATGGCCGCGGGTGTCGTTGATGAGCTTGAACTGGTCGAGGTCGAGATACAGCAAGGCGTAGCGCTGCTTGCGGTCGCTGCCCCCGGTCAGCTCGCGCAGGGCCTTGTCGAAGGCGGCACGGTTGCGGAGGCCAGTGAGCGCGTCGTGGGTCGCCTCGTGCACCAGGCGTTCCTTGAGGTGCTCGGCCTCGGACACGTCGCGGAACACGATGACGCCGCCCATGATCTCACCGTCGCGCCCGCGCGCGAGCGTGATGGCGCCCTCCACCGGGCGCAGCACGCCGACCCGGTCACGTAGCAGGCGGCGCGTGAGGACCTCGGAGGCGGCGCCGTTGACGAGCGCGTGGCGCACGGTGTGCTCCTCGGTGTCGCCGCTCGCCAGCGAGAGCGGGAACACGTCCTCGATGGCGCGGCCCACGGCATCGGAGGCGCGCCAGCCGGTGAGCTTCTCCGCCACGGCGTTCATGAAGTAGACCTTGCCGTTGGCATGGGTGGTGATGACGCCCTCGCCCAGGGCCTGCAAGGTGACCACGGCACGGTCCTGCTCCGAGAGCAGGGCCTTGTCGGCGGCGCGGCGCCCGGCGAAGGCTGCCGCCACGAGATAGCCGGTGAAGGCGCTGGCGCCGACGAAGGCGATGCGCAGCGCGGCCAGCAGCGGATCCTGGGTGTCGCTGAGGTTGTAGCCCAGCACGAGGGCGGCCAAGAGCAGCGCGGCACTGGTGGCGCCCGCCTCTCCGCAGCACGCGGCCACCAGCACCACCAGGGGCAGCAACAGGAAGTAGAGCCGGGTCTGCAGTTCCGCCGGCAGCACCGAGATGCCCATGACGGCGATCACCAGCATGAGCATCGCCAGCACCCAGATGCCGAAGGGGCGCCGCTCCGTGAACGGCCAGTGCCGCCACTGGGCGATGAAGGGCGTGACGATGAGGATGCCCATGGCGTCGCCGAGGGCCCAGCTCGCCCACTCGCCGGAAAGGGCATGCATGGGCAGCGAGCCGTTCAGCACCAGGCCGATGGCGCCGAGGCCGCCGCCGATGAGCGCCGGCAAGAGGCCGCCCATGAAGGTGAGGCCCAGCACGTCGCGGGTGCGCTCGAAGTCGGGACGGATGCCGAGCCCGCGCAGGAGCATCGCCGCGACCAGGGCTTCGACGAGCTGGGCCACCGCATCGGTGGCGCCCACGCCCCAGTCACGGCCGCCATAGTGGGCGCCCAGGAGTTCCCCGACGACGATGACGGGCCACCAGCGCAGTCCGTAGAGCCACAGCAGCGCCACCGCTACGCCGGTGGCCGGCCACAGCGGCGAGAAGCCGTGGTAGTGGAGCTTCAAGTAGAGGCCGGCGTAGTTGCAAAGGAAATAGACGCCGGTCAGCAGGACAGCGAGCGCGAGGTATCTCGGGGCTTTACGCAAAGCGCTCATGGTCCGCGTCTTTCCCCCAGGCGCGCCGATTTAGGGAATAATGTCAAAAGCTTAACACGGCGTTTCCGCCCGCTGGATGCCGCCCCGCCGGCCCAGCCCCACAGACCCCCGTCGAGGCCAGGATGTTCCAACTCCACCCGCAACTTGCGAAAGATTGCCGGGACATGGGCTCACTGGGCCTGTGCCGCCTGCTGCTGATGGACGATGCCCAGTACCCGTGGTTCATATTGGTGCCGCAGCGGGCCGACGTGCGCGAGGCGCATGACCTCGACGATGGGGACCGGACCAGGCTCTGGGATGAGTCGGCGCTCCTGTCCCGCACCATGATGCAGGCCTTCGCGCCGGACAAGCTCAACATCGCGGCGCTGGGCAACCTGGTGCCGCAGCTGCACGTGCATCACATCGCCCGCTACCGGCACGATCCCGCCTGGCCCGCGCCGGTGTGGGGCAAGCTGCCGCCGAAACCCTACTACGCCGCCGAAGCGGAGAAGCTCGCGGCTCTGATGCGCTCGCTGCTGGGCGAACGACTGGCCGGATGAGCCGCCTCACCGAAGACGTCCCCTTCCACTTCGCCGCCGAACGCCTGGACGATCGCCGCGGCGACGCGGCCTGGCTCGCGGCGGCGCTCGCAGATGCCGGCACACGCTACGTACCGGTACGCGCCGGCTTGAGTTCCTATATATGGGAAGGCGAGACGCCGCGGGCGCTATTGCTGGATGCGGCCACAGCCAAGCCGCTGCTGCCGGAGGCGGCCTGTTGCGTGCTCATGGGCGAGTGGGATGGCAAGCCCTGCTTCGCGCTCGGCCTCGCGGGCGAGGCGCCGCTGCCGGAGGCGCGCCATGACGACCTGCGCGGCGTGAGCGGCCTCTTGCCCGCCGAGGAGCTGGCGCTGCTCGGTTATGCGCGCGCCATGGTGCACTGGCACGGCATGCACAGGCATTGCGGACGCTGCGGCGCGCCGACCGCAAGCGAGCGCGCCGGCCACATGCGTGCCTGCGGCAGCTGCGGCGCCGAATATTTCCCGCGCATCGATCCCGCCATCATCGTGCTGGTGACGGACGGCGATCGCTGCCTGCTGGGGCGGCAGGCGTCCTGGCCGAAGGGGCGCTACTCCACCATCGCCGGTTTCGTGGAGCACGGCGAGACGCTGGAAGCGGCGGTGCTGCGCGAGGTGAAGGAGGAGACTGACATCGAGGTGCGCGCGCCGCGCTACGTGTCCTCCCAGCCCTGGCCCTATCCCGGTTCGCTGATGCTCGGCTTCCGCGCCGAGGCGGCGAGCACAGCCATCCACTGCAACGACGGCGAGCTTGAGCACGCCGCCTGGTTCTCGCGCGACGACATCGCCCGCTCGGTGGACGACAGCCTGATGATGCCGCCGAGCCGATCGATATCTTACAGGTTGATAAAAGGCTGGTACGAGGAGGAAGCGGGCCGCTCCTTCACGGCACTGAAGCACGTGGATCCCAACAAGGCGGGACGGTGAACGCCGCGGCGAAGCCGGCGGGCGGCGTCGACCGCGCCGCGTTCGCGGCGCTGGCGGTGCTGACCTTCATCTGGGGTTACAACTGGGTGGTGATGAAGGTGGCGCTGCACTATGCTGGCCCCTTCGTGTTCGCCGCCATGCGCACCACCCTCGGCGGCCTGTGCCTGCTGCTGGTGCTGCTCATCGCGCGCAAGCCGCTCGCGCCGAGACGTCCCGGCCGCGCGCTGTTGCTGGGCCTGTTCCAGACCACGCTCTTCATCGGGCTCGTGTGCTGGGCCCTGGTCTCGGGCAACGCGGGCAAGAGCGCGGTGCTGGCCTACACCATGCCTTTCTGGGTGATCCTGCTCGCACCCTTCACGCTCGGCGAGCGCCTGAAGGGCCTGCAGTGGCTGTCGGTGGCGCTCGCGCTCGGCGGCCTGCTCCTCATCTTCTCCCCCTGGCGCCACGCGCCGGACCTCATGAGCAGCATCCTGGCGCTGGGCGCGGGCATGGCCTGGGGGCTCTCGGTGATCGTCGCCAAGAAGACGCCGGTGTCCGGCACCTGGGAACTCCTGTCACTCACCGGCTGGCAGATGCTGCTGGGCGCGCTGCCGCTCATCGCCATCGCCTGCTGGGTGCCCGCGCCCGAGACCCATTGGACCGCCGCCTACGCCTGGGCGCTCTTCTACAACGTGGTGCCGGCCAATGCCCTGGCCTGGGCGCTGTGGCTGTTCGCGGTGGGGCGGCTGCCCGCCACCGTGAGCGGGCTCGCCTCCCTGGCGGCGCCCATCGTCGGCGTGCTGGCGGGCTGGCTGCAGTTGGGAGAGGTGCCGGCCCCGGCGGAGAGCCTGGGCATGCTGCTGGTGTTCGCGGCCCTGGGGCTGCTCTCTCTGGGCGCAAGGAAAAGAGCCTAGCCGCAACCGTCTATATAATGCAGGCATGTGTCTTCTCACCTTCGCCTGGCACACGCATCCCGACTATCACCTGATCCTCGCCGGCAACCGCGATGAGCGGCACGCGCGCGCCGCCGCGGGGGCGACCTTCTGGTCCGATGCGCCTGAGGTGCTCGCCGGGCGCGATCTGGAGGCAGGCGGCACCTGGCTTGGGCTTACCACCGCCGGGCGCTATGCGGCGGTGACCAACTACCGGGATGGCCTCGCCACGCGCAAGGCACCCCGCTCCCGCGGCGAACTGACGGCGGCATTCCTGCGCGGCGACATGCCGGCATCCATCTATATGGAGGAGGTCGCCGGCCGCGGCGCGGACTATGGACCCTTCGGCCTGCTCTGCGGCGACCGGGATTCGCTCTGGTACCACTCCAATCGCAGTACCGCGCCAGCACCCGTGTCGGCGGGAGTGCACGGCCTGAGCAACCATCTGCTCGACACTGCCTGGCCCAAGGTGGTGACTTCGAAGTCACGCCTGAAGCTGCTAACCGAGACCGGCGCTGTCACCAGCGAGTCCCTGTTCCGGTTGCTGGCGGACCGGGCGACCGCCCCGGACAGCACGCTGCCCGACACCGGTATAGCCCTGGAACTGGAGCGGCGCGCCTCCGCCGCCTTCGTGGTGGATCCCTACTACGGCACCCGCTGCTCGACGCTGCTGCTCCTGCACCGGGACGGCAGCATCCGCTTCGCGGAGCGGCGCTTCGACGCCGCCGGCGAGGCGCTGGAGACCCGCCATTTCATGACGGCGGGTGCATGAGGCGCACGGCGCCCTGCGGGAGCTGGCCTTCGCCTCTCTCGGTGGAACAGGCAGCCGGCGCGCAACGCAGGCTGATGCAGCCGCGTCTCCACGCGGGCGCGGTGCACTGGCTGGAAGGCCGGCCCGAAGAGGGCGGTCGCGTGGTGTGGATGCGCGAGAGGGAAGGCCGCAAGGAAGAACTGACGCCGCGGCCCTTCAGCGTGCGGAGTCGCGCCCATGAATACGGCGGCGGCGCCCATGCGCCCACGGACGGCGGTCTCTTCTTCTGCAACGACGCGGACCAGTGCATATACGAAGCGGACGGCGCTACGCCGAGGCGCGTCACCGCGCCGGGCCCGCGCCGCTATGCGGACATGGCCTGGGATGCCTCTCGCGCGCGGCTCATCTGCGTCTGCGAGGACGTGAGCGATAAACGGCCGCAGGATTCGCTGGTGGCGGTGTCTCTCGCCGACGGCACGCTGACGCCGCTGATGCAGGGCCGCGACTTCTTCAGTTCACCCGTCTTGTCCCCCGACGGCGCTCGCCTCGCCTGGCTCGCCTGGGACGATCCGCAGATGCCCTGGGACGGCTGCGAGTTATGGCTGGCGGAGTTCACTCCTGAAGGCGCCTTACATAAGCCGCACTGCGTGGCCGGCGGCCCTGAGGAATCCGTGTTCCAGCCCCGCTGGTCACCGGACGGAAAGCTGCACTGGGTCTCGGACCGGAGCGGCTGGTGGAACATATATAGATATGCGGAAGAGCGCACCGAAGCGGTCTGCCCCGACGAGGCAGACTACGGCTATGCCCAGTGGAACTTCGGCATGTCCGCCTACGGCTTCCTCTCGGCCGGAGAACTCGCGGCGGTGCGGGTGGAACGCGGGCGCTCGAACCTGGTGCGCATCCAGGACGGTCGGCGCAGGACCGTGCAGCTGCGTTATACCCACATCGAGCACCTGGACGCGGCGGACGGGCGTGTCGCCTGCATCGCCGGCTCGCCCGATGCGGCCATGGCGGTGCTGGCGGGCACCCCGGAGGACCTCCGCCCGCTGCGCGACACCGGTTTCAGCCTGGATGCGGCCTACATCAGCCGCGCCCAGGCGCTGCGGTTCCCCACCTCCGGCGGCGAGGTGGCGCATGCCTGGTACTACCCGCCCGCGAATGCGGAGTGCCGGATGTCCGCGGAGGAAGCGCCGCCCCTGATACTGCGCTGCCACGGCGGGCCTACCTCCATGAACGGCGCGGTGCTGGAGCCGCGAGTGCAATTCTGGACCAGCCGCGGCTTCGCGGTGCTGGACCTCAACTACCGCGGCAGCACCGGTTACGGCCGGGCTTACCGCAGGAGCCTCGCGGGACAGTGGGGCGTTAAGGACGTGGAGGACTGCGTGCACGCGCTCAGGCATCTCACCGGGAGCGGCCTCGCCGACGGGCGGCGCGCCGCCGTGAGCGGTTCCAGCGCCGGCGGCTTCACCGCGCTGGCCACGGTCACCTTCCACGACGCGTTCCAGGCCTGCGCCGTGCAGTACGGCATCAGTGAACTCGAGACCGCCATGACCGACACCCACAAGTTCGAGGCGCGCTACGGCGACACGCTGCTCGGCCCCTGGCCGGCGGCGCGCGCGGTCTACCGCGAGCGCTCGCCGCTGCATTCGGCGGAACGCATCCGGGTGCCGGTGATCTTCTTCCAGGGGCTCAAGGACACGGTGGTGCCGCCGGACCAGACCGCGCGCATGGTGCTGGCGCTCAAGGGCAACCGCGTCCCCGTGGCCTGCCTCAGCTTCCCCGAGGAAGGCCACGGTTTCCGCCGCGCCGGGACACTCTCGCAGGTGCTGGCGGCGGAACTCGCCTTCTATGCGCGGGTGTTCGCGCTCTCGCCCGCCGATCCCCTGCCCGCCCTGGACCTGGGGCCAGGCGGCTGATGCGCCGCGCGCTGCTGCTGTCTCTCTGCCTGTGCTTCGCGCAGGCCGCGGCGGCGGCGCCCCATGTGACGGTGTTGGTGGACGGTATCGGCGGCGTGATGCTGAAGAACGTGATGGCCTACCTCAGCATCGCGACCTACCAGGATGCGCCGGATCTAAGCGACAGCCTGGTGGGGCAGCTGGATGCGCGGGCGCCGGACCAGATCCGCCAGGCCTTGCAGCCCTTCGGTTACTACGACGCGCAGGTGCTCTCCAAGCTCACGCCGGAGGGCGACGGCTGGGTCGCGCGCTACAGCATCACGCTGCCGCCGCCGGTGCGCATCCGCCACGTGGACGTGGTGCTCACGGGCGAAGGCCGCAACGACGCGGTCTACGACGGCTTCTTCCAGACCCTCTCCTACCATTCCGGGGATCAGCTCAACCAGAAGGCCTACGAGGACAGCAAGCGCGGCCTGCAGGAACTGGCGGCGCAACGCGGCTACATCGACGCGCGCTTCACCAAGACCGAGCTGGCGGTGAACCCGCAGGAGCACTGGGCGGACATCACGCTGCGCTTCAACACCGGCAAACGATACTACTTCGGCGACGTCAGCTTCGTGCAGGATTTCCTCGACCCGGAGTTCCTGGCGCGCTACGTGAAGTTCAAGCCCGGCGACCCCTACGACAACGACGCGCTGCTCAAGATGCAGTACGCCCTCAATGATGCCGGCTACTTCAACTCGGTGAACGTGGAAGCGCTGCGCCAGGAAGCGAAGGACGACAAGTGCATACCCATCCGCGTGACCCTGACGCCGAGCCTGCGCAACAAGTACACGCTGGGCGCTGGCTACGGCACCGACACCGGTCCGCGGGTGACGCTCGGCTGGACCAACCGGCGCCTGAACAGCGAGGGTCACACGCTCGGCGTACAGGCGCAGTTCTCACACATCATGGAGAGCTTCCTGGTCAACTACACGGTGCCCCTGAGCGACCCGGCCACCGAGAAGCTGGTGTACAGCTACGGCAACAGCCGCCAGGTGCTGGGCAGCGTCATCGACTACGTGAACATCCTCGGCGTGGCGCGCTTCAGCACCGCGGGGGTCTGGTCCCTGAACCAGTACCTGCAGCTGGAGCACGACCGCAGCGACGTGCAGGGTTCGCCGCCCCTGAACAGCACGCTGCTGCTGCCCGGCGTGACGGTATCGCGGGTGGACTCCGATGACCTGATCCTGCCGACCCGCGGCTACCGCATCTCGGCCGACCTGCGCGGCGCCAACAACGCGCTGTTCTCGGACACGAGCTTCGCCCAGATGCACCTGATCGCGAAGCTGCTGGTGCCGCTCGGTGACACCACCCATCTCCTGCTGCGCGGCGAGGCCGCCGGCACCGCGGTGAAGAGCCCGAGCGAGCTGCCGGTGTCGCAACGCTTCTTCGCGGGCGGCGACCAGAGCGTGCGCGGCTTCTCCTACAACTCCCTGGGTCCGCGCGATGCGGACGGCAACAACGTGGGCGGCAAGGACCTGCTGGTGGGCAGCATCGAGATCGACCAGATGTTCGGGCCCATCTTCGGCATGGCGGGTTTCATCGACGCAGGCGATGCGACCGACAGCTTCAGCACCTCGCTGGAGAAGGGCGTCGGCGCTGGCCTGCGCTGGCGCACGCCCATCGGCATGGTGCGCCTGGACCTGGCCCACCCGGTGAAGCGCCCGGACCTGGACCGGGTACGCGTGCACATCAGCATCGGGCCGGACCTGTGAGGCATGCCCTGCGCATCCTGCTGATCCTGGCGGTGACGCTGCTGCTGGCGATCACCAGTGTCACGCTGTGGTTGCGCAGCGAGGGTGCGCTGAGGTGGGCGCTGTCCCAAGCACTGCAGCATACCGGCGGCGCCCTGAAGATCGGCTCCAGCGAGGGCGCGCTGGACCGGGTGATGCTGCTCAAGGACGTGGAATGGGACTCGGGTTCCCTGCACGTGCACGTCGATACCCTGAGGCTGCAGTGGCGTCCGGTGGCGCTGTTCATCCGGCGCGTCAGCTTGAGTTCAGTCCAGGCGGACGGCGTGCGGGTGGAAGTGCGTTCCGATGGCGAGTCTAAGCCGGTCACGTTCCCGCTGCAGATGCCCAAGCTCCCGCACTTCCCGGTGGCCATCGCCCTCGGCGACGTGCAGGTGCACGATGCCAGCGTATCCCTCTCCCCCACCCTGCCGCCCATCAGGCTGGACCAGGTGGAGTTCAGCGCGCGCATAGACAATGACGGCATCCAGGTGCACGGACTGGACGCACAAGGCCCGGTGCTCGGCGTGCAGGGCGACGCGAGGCTCGCGCCCAACCAGGCCTATGCCGCCGACGCGGCGCTGGATTGGAACTACACGTTGCCCGGCTGGGCTCCCCTCAAGGGCCACACTGAACTTAAGGGCGACGCGCTCTCCCTGGTGGTGCACCAGACGCTCGCGGCGCCCTACGGCGCGGACATCAAGGGCACGCTCAAGGATGCCTTCACCGCGCCGAAGTGGCTGGGCGATCTCAGCGTGACGCGCTTCGCGCTCGCCGCCGTGCACCCCGGCTCCCCCGCCTACGGCGGTGATGCGCGGCTGGCGTTCCACGGCGACCTGGACGCCACCGCGTTCAAGGGCGACGTGACCGTCCGCGGCACACCCTTCGGCAGCGCCAACGCGCGCATGGATGTCTCCCTCGGACGCAAGGCGCTGGACGTACGCGCCCTGTCCGTCGCCCTCGCCGGCGGCGGCAAGCTCGAAGCGAAGGGCACGCTCGGCTTCGCGCCCGATGCGCGCACCACCCTCACCGGCAGCTGGCAGGACCTCAGCTGGCCTCCCGGCCGCGCCGAGTTCCTCTCACCACAGGGCCAGTTCAAGCTGGATGCGGACCGTCTGGCCTGGCACGCGACACTGGACGGCGCGCTCGCCGGCAAGGCGGACCTGCATGCGGACCTCAAGCTCGCGCGGGACGGCAAGCATGGCTGGAGCCTGGATGCGGAAGCACGCGGACTGCACACCGGCATCGTGCCGCCGGAAGCGTGGATGAAGCCCTTGTTGCCCCAAGGCCGCTGGCAACTCGCGGCACACGGCGACATGGATAGGGCGCAGGTGGACCAGCTCACGGGACACTGGCTGGGCGGCGCGCTCGCGCTCTCTGGCCACTACACCCGCGCCGACCGGCGCTGGCAGGCGACCGCGGTGCTGCACGGCGCGGACACGGGCCAGCTCTCCAGCGAATGGCCCGGCACACTGGATGCGGTGATGGACGGCCATGGCGAACTCGGCGAAAAAGGCCGCAGCGAGGTCCAACTCACCTCGCTCAAGGGCACGCTCCGGGGCAGTCCGCTGCAGGCTAACGGCAGCGCCGCCTTCGCAGGCAAGGACTGGCAGAGCCTCGCGCTGGACGCGAAGCTCGGCGACGACACGCTGCATCTCGACGGCGACGGCGCCGGGCAGAAGCTGCACTGGAAGCTGGATGCGTCGAGCCTGGCCCAAGCCTGGCCCGACGCTTCCGGCGAACTCCACAGCCAGGGCACGCTCGATGGCGGCACGCACTACACCCTGCTCGCCATGAGCCTCGACCTCAGCCACTTCGCCTGGCATCGCTGGCAGGCGGACAGCCTGCAGCTGAACGCCCACGCGAGCGGCGACAATGGCGGCGAAGCGACGCTGCATGGCGCGGGCCTGAGCTTGCCCGGCGTGCATGCCTCCACGCTGGACGCCAAGGCGAGCGGACGCGTCGCGCATCACGAGCTGCAGGTGGATGTGGATTCGGACCGCGGCGCACTGCATCTCGCCGGCACCGGCGACTACTCCGACGCGCATTTGCAGGCGACGCTCGCCCATGTGGACCTCACGCCCAAGGGCGAGGGCACCTGGCATGCCGCTTCACCCTGGTCGCTCACGGTCGCTCCGCACCTGCTCAGGCTGCCCCTCGCCTGCCTGAGGCAGGATCAGGCGGAGGTCTGCGCGAGCCTGGCCGCGGAACCCAAGGGCTGGCAGGCCCACGGCTCCATCAAGGCCATGCCCCTCGCTGCCTTGCAGACGGTGCTGCCCCAGGGTCTCGACTATGCCGGCACGCTGGATGCCACCCTCATGGCCGCGGGCGACGCGGACAGCCACCGGCTGGACCTGGATGCCAGCCTCTCGCCCGGGCGCGTCACCAGCAACGCCGGCGGCAAGTCGCTGGTGCTATTGGACTACAGCGGCGGCGAAGCGCATCTGCACGTGAACCCGAAACTCACCACCGGCCACGTGGGCTGGAAACTCACGGACGGCGGCAACCTGACCGCGGACGTGCGCCTGACCGGGGCGACGCAGCAGACCCTGAGCGGCCGCATCCACGGCGACATGCACGACTTCGAGCTGGTGCCGGCGCTGGTGCCGCAGGTCAGCCAGGCGAAAGGCCGACTGAGCCTGGATGTGGCGCTGGCCGGCACCGCAGCTGACCCGCGCTTCTCCGGCGAAGCGGCCTTCGTGGACGGCGAGGTGACCGTGCCCCGCGTCGGCCTGCACATGACCGGCTTGCGCCTGAAGCTCGACGGAGACGGCACCCACCTGAAGCTGGACGGCACCGCCCACTCGGGCGGCGGTGACCTCAGCCTCAGCGCCGATGCGGACCGGCAGGAGAGCATCTGGCACGTGCAGGGCCGCATCCAGGGCAAGGACTTCCGCAGCGTGGACCTGCCGGAAGCGCAGGTGGACCTCTCGCCGGACATCGGCTTCACGCTGGACGACCGCAAGATGCGCATAGACGGGACGGTGACGGTGCCTTACGCCGTGCTCCGGCCCCGCAACCTCGCCGGCAGCGTCCAGGTCTCGCCGGACCAGGTGATCGTGGGTGAGGAAGGCGGACTGCCGGAGGAGAAATGGCACCTGCACTCGAAGCTGCACATAGTCATGGGCGACAAGGTGAGCTTCGACGGCTTCGGTCTCTCGGGCCGGATCGGCGGCGACGTGACCGCCACCGACGAACCGGGCCATGCCACCACCGGCAACGGCGAACTCAACATCCAGGGCGGCCAGTACGCCGCCTACGCGCAACGGCTCAACATCGAATACGGGCGCCTCATGTTCACGGGCGGCCCCATCTCCGATCCCGCGCTGGACATCCGCGCGCTGCGTGCCAACGCGCACCCGGACCTGGTGCAGCTCGGCAGTGTGGAGCAGAAAGTGGGCGTGGTCGTGCGCGGCACCCTGCGCCAGCCCCTGGTGACCCTGTTCTCGGATCCGCCGCTGCCCCAGGCGCAGATGACCAACTACCTGTTGTTCGGCACACCCGGTTTCGAGGGCAGCGGTTCGACCCTCTCCACTCCGGGCGTGGTCACCGCCAGCAGCCTCACCAGCAACACCAACGCCAGCGCGAACCAGGACCAGTCGCTCAACTTCACCGTACCCATCGGCGGTGGTGCCGCCGCCGCGGACCTGAGCATCCAGAACGTGCAGAACGGCACCAACTACAGCCGCTCGGTGATCCTCGGCAAGTACCTCTCGCCCCGCCTCTACGTGAGCTACACCCACGGCATCGACGATCCGTTCTATTTCCTGCGCGTCATCTACAACCTGAGCGCCAAGTGGATCCTGCAGGCACAGACGGGCGCCGCCAACAGCGCTGACATCATCTACACGCTGGAACACTAGATCAGGTCAGGATGGACTGAAGCCAGGCGGAGATGTGGACTATCTCCTGCGGGATCACGGAGTGCGGCATGGGATAGCTGTGCCAGGTGATGACGCAACCGAGCCTGGTGAGCCCGTTGCGGGTCTGCTCGCCGAGCTGCAGGGGCACGATGGGATCCTGGGTGCCGTGGCCCCAGAAGATGGACGTGGCGAGGTTGGCGGCGCTGGGCTTGAGGTCGATGCCCTCATCCACCGGCAGCCAGGTGGAGAGCGCCATGATGCCGGCCAGCTTGTCCGCATGCTGCAAGCCGGCGTAGAGCGCCACCGCGCCGCCCTGGGAGAAGCCCGCCAGCACGATGCGCGAGGTGGGAACGCCGCGGCCGTTCTCCCGCACGATGAGTTCCTCCACCGCCGCGCGTGAGGCCTGCATGCCGGCCACGTCCCGTGGCTGGTTCAGCCCGATCTTCACGATGTCGAACCAGGCCCGCATGGGATAGCCGTTGTTCAGCGTGACGGGGCGCACCGGCGCGTGGGGGAAGATGAAACGCACGGCCAGGGCGGGCGGCAGCCGGAGTTCGGGCACGATGGGCTCGAAGTCATGGCCGTCCGCACCCAGGCCATGCAGCCAGATGACGCTGGCCGTCGGCACCGGGCCGGTCTGTATCTCGACGGTGGGAAGCATGGGGCGATTCTACCAAAGCTGCATTACTATCGTGTTTCCGCTCATCGCTCCCGGGGTCATCCATGGATTTCCAGGATCGCATCGTCCTCGTCACCGGCGCCGCCCGCGGCATCGGCCGTGCCACGGCGGAGGCTTTCGCCAAAGCCGGCGCGCGCGTGGCGCTGCACCAGCGCAAAGCAGGCATCACGGAACTCACCACTGCCCTGCCGGGCTCCGGCCACAAGACGTTCGTCGCGGAATTGAGCGATCCTGCCGCCTGCGAACACCTGGTCACCGGCGTTTTGGCTCATTACGGTCGCATCGATGTGCTGGTGAACAATGCCGGCATCTATGAATTGCGGCCGCTGCAAGGGCTCTCCTATGCCGAGTGGCAGGCCACCTGGCAGCGCACCCTCTCCACCAACCTCACGGCGGCGGCGAACCTCTGTTTCCTCGCGGCCAAGGTCATGCAGAAGCAGGGCGGCGGACGCATCATCAACGTCTCCTCCCGCGGCGCCTTCCGGGGCGAGCCGGACGCGCCGGCCTACGGTGCCAGCAAGGCGGGCCTGAACCAGCTCTCGCAATCCCTGGCGCAGGCGCTCGCAGCTGACAACATCTTCGTGGGCGTGGTGGCGCCGGGCTTCGTGAGCACGGACATGGCGGCGGAACTGCTTGAGGGCCCGGTGGGCGACGGCATCCGCAAACAGAGCCCCTTCAACCGCGTGGCGACGCCGGAGGAAGTGGCGGAAGCGATTTTGAGATTGGCCGCTGACGGCATGATGTTCGCCAGCGGATGCATCCTCGACGTAAATGGCGCTTCGTATCTGCGCAGCTAATAAAACCGAGCTATTTGTCCGCTGGTGTCGGCGCAAATATCTCGGTTTTGCCCAGTCAATAAAAAGGCCCCGCCACTCTCGTGACGGGGCCTCGTCTCAGCTCAAATCAACTCTGTTACTTCTGGCTCGGGATGAACTCTTCCGTGACCGCCTTCGTCATGAGATCAGGCGGCAAGAGGCCCTGGCTCAGGATGAAGTCGTTGAACTTCTGGCGGTCGAACTTCGCTCCCAGGGCCACCTGGGCCTGGGCCCGCATGGTGAGGAAGTTGTGGTAGCCGTAGTAGTAGCTGGTGGCCTGACCCGGAGCGCGGAAGGCGAAGCGGTCCGCTTCCTCCTTGGCGAAGGCCGGTGACAGCACCACTTCCCGCTCCAGGAAGGCCTTGGCGTCGTCCGGGCTGATCATCCCCAGGTTCACCATCGGGTCCAGGAAGGCGCGGGCGGAACGCAGCAGGCGGTCACGCAGGGCGATCATCTGCCCTTCCATCGGCTCGTAGGGCTGCATCTCGGCCTCGGCGTACAGGGCCCAGCCCTCGACGTTGGCGCTGTTGAACGCGAACACGCCGCGGGCGATGGAGCTGCCGTTCTCGATCATGCTGGCGAACTGCAGCTCGTGGCCGGGACGTCCCTCGTGGGCGGTCAGGGTCCAGGCCGCGGCATCGAAGGTGTCGTCGTCCATGCCGCCCTTCTGGCCGGCGTTGTTGGGCAGCACGAATTCCCCATATTCACCGGTATTACCAATCAGTCGCGGCGTGTTCATGTGCGGCGCCGGCTGCTGGGCGGTCTCGGCGGCGGAACCCAGGCGGATCACCATGGAGCGCGCGGGCAGCGTGACGATGTGCTCCTTGCGGATGATGGCCTCGATCTCGCCCAAACGCTTCTTGTAGAACGGCAGGATGTTGGTGGGCGAGAGCTGCTGCTTCTTGAGTTCGCGGATCACGTCGCGGTAGTCCGAGCTCTTGTAGCCCTTCTGCTTCGCCACCAGGATCGCCATGCCGTCCAGCTGGTGCTGGATCTCCGAGAAGGAGAACAGCGCCTCCTGGATCAGGGCGCGCGGGTCCTCGTACACGCCGAGGTCCTTCAGGTTGTTGGCGTAGATGGCCTCGGGCAGCCTGCTGGTGGCGCGTGCATGCGGCACCACCACGCTCTTCTCCCAGGCGATGTAGTCGTTCATCTCCGGCTCGAGCTTGGCCCAGGCCGCTTCCCAGCCGGTGACCTTGCTGGAACTGAGCAATTCCTTCATGCCTGCGATGTACTGGGGCTGGTCTTCCAGGTCCTGGGCGATCTCGGCCTGGTAGGGGCCGAGCAGCTTGGGATCCCGTTTCAGGTCGGCTTCGAACAGCGCCTTGGCCTGGTCGAAGATGGAGGGGCGGCCCGGCTTCATGCCGGCATAAGCCTCCAGGCGCTGCACCACCTTCTGCTGGCGCTCCAGCGGGACCTGCGGGTCGATGAGCGCGCGGGTGCCGCCGAACACGAGCTGCGGCGCATCCACGAAGGTAAGCAGGTATTTGCTGGAGAGGTCGTTGTCGCGCTTCACGCCGGCGGCCGCGTCGATGAGGATCTGGATGTCCTGCTTCACGTGGGGGTCGGTGGCGGTGGCGAGCTTGGCGTTGAGCTGCGTGATGTCCACGTCCACGGCGGCATCGAGCCGCTGCACGCTGTCGAGGGTGAGGTTGGTGGCCTCGCCGTCGAGGCCGTCCACGCCGAACTGGCCCGCCTGCTCGGGGGCGAAGTCGGCCATGGTCTTCAGCAGGATCTGGGCGTTCTGGTTGCTCTCGGCCACCCAGGCCGGCGGAGCCTTCGGCGCGGCTGCTGGGACGGCCGGGGCGGTGGCGGCGAAGGCTGTGCCGGATAGGGCCAAGGCCACGCCCAGCGTGATGGATAGGGATTTCATGGGATCGTTCCTCTGTGATGACGTTGGTCGGGTTGGCGGGGTCGCCTGCGGCCGTCCTGGTCACTTGAGGCGACCCCTCGCCTAGGTGTTATACATATATACAACAGCAATACGGCTAAGGTCAAGGGGTATGTCGTAGCTTCCCAGACCCGGGAGACCCATGGGGTAGGCTGTAGGAACAGCTCTTTTTCCTTGGAGCCGCCATGGCCATCTGGTTCAAGCCTTTCAGCATCGAGGACCTCAATGCCTACCAGCAGGAGACCCTGGTGAGCCACCTGGGGATCCGCTATGTGGAAGTGGGTGAGGACTCCCTCTCCGCCACCATGCCGGTGGATGAGCGCACCAAGCAGCCCGCCGGCATCCTGCACGGCGGCGCTTCGGTAGCACTGGCGGAGACCCTCGGCAGCACCGGCGCGAACCTGGTGGTGGACCGGGACAAGCAGCTCTGCGTGGGCCTCGAGATCAACGCCAACCATATCCGCGCCATGCGCGGAGGCACGGTGAAAGGCACTGCGCGGCCGCTGCACATCGGCGGCAGCACGCAGGTGTGGGAGATCAGGATCGTGGACGAGAAGGAACGCCTGGTCTGCGTCTCGCGCATAACCATGGCCGTATTGGATAAGGCCTCGATGCGCTAAAGATCCGAGAAACCTTCACCAATGGCTCAGGGCCTCCTGGGCCGCCGGATTGCTGGGCCGGGCCAGGAGTCCCGTCTGGCTGAGGGAGACGGTGTATTGGGCTCCGTCGGCCATGGGCAGGTAAGTGGCGCTGCCATAGCCCGCATCCACCCAGGGCAGCCAGCCGGCGTTGCGCTGGGCGAGGCCCCAGAAGTCGAGCCCGCTGTCGGTCGATAGCTCCACCACGCTGTGGTAGTCGTGGCTCTCCTGGCCGGCATTGCGGTAGCGGCCTTCCAGCCGCTCCAGCCGATAGCCCGGGTCCAGGCCTATGACCGTGGCGAAACCCTTCCACTTCAGCACCCGCGCATCCAGTTGCCAGTCATCCCCGCGCAGTTCCACGGTGCGGATGTCGCCCGCGCTGTCCGTGAGGGTGGCGCGGAAGGACTGGGGGCCGAGGGCGACGAAGCTCAAGGTCGCCACCGGCTGTTCGTAGGTGAGGCGCAGATAGGTGCGCAAGTCCAAGGCCACCGCCGCGATGAAGGCAAAGGCGAACAGGAACACGAGGCCGAGCAGGATGCGTCCGCCGCCGCTGGCGACACGGCCGTGGATGAGCCGCTTGAAGCCGCCGAAGAACAGCACCAGCCCGAGCAGGCCCACGAGCACCACCACCAGGCAGAAACCCCACAATGCGAGATGCATGCCCTCACCTCCGTATCGTCTGACATCACTCTAGCATCCGGCATGGGCCCCGCTGGGCCCAGCGTTTATACTGGCCGGATGCTGCGGCTCCCCTCTCCCCGCCTCCGTCGCCTGCTCATGCTGAGCCTGGTGCTCGCGTCCCTGGCGAGCTGCGGCCAGGTCGGCAAGCTGTTCCTGCGCATGCCCCCGGTCACCTTCCCCGTGCAGCAACCGGCGCCGGTCATGCGTTCCCTGGACCCACGTCTGCCCCGCTGCCTCCACGACGCGGAACTGGCCGAACTCCTGAGCCGCCCGCCGGGCGCTTCGACCCAGGTCGCCCCCGAGGCCGTGACCGGCCTGCCAGTCACCCAGGCAGTGATAGATGCGGGCGGTTTCCAGAACGAGGCGCCGGTGCCCTGCGCCCTGCTGAACCCCAAGGCACTGCGCAGCAGCGAACTGCCAAAATCCGGGCTCACACCTGCGCCTTCCGACGCCACAGGTGGCGAGCCGTGAGCAAGGGCAAGTTCCCATTGGTGCTGGTGGACGGCTCGTCTTACCTCTACCGCGCCTTCTACGCGCTGCCGCCCTTCACCTCCCCTTCCGGCGAACCGACGGGCGCCATATACGGCGTGGCCAACATGCTTAAACGCATGCTGGTGGACCACGCACCCGAGCACGTGGCGGTGGTGTTCGACGCCAGCGGCAAGACCTTCCGCGACGACCTGTTCGAGGAATACAAGGCCAACCGCCCGCCCATGCCGGACGACCTGCGTGCGCAGGTGGAACCGCTCAACGAACTGGTGGAAGCGCTCGGCTTCCCCATGCTGAAGGTCAAAGGCGTCGAAGCGGACGATGTGATCGGCACGCTGGCCAAGCGCGGCGTCGAGCAGGGCCTGAAGGTGCTCATCTCGACCGGCGACAAGGACATGGCGCAGCTCGTGGGCGACGGCGACGACATCACGCTCATCAACACCATGACCGACACCACGCTCGACCGGGACGGCGTGAAGGAGAAGTTCGATGTCTGGCCCGAGCAGATCATCGACTACCTGGCGCTGGTGGGCGACAGCTCCGACAACATCCCCGGCGTGCCGGGCGTCGGCCCCAAGACCGCCGCTCCGCTGCTCGCCCACTTCGGCACCCTCGAAGCGCTGTATGCGCGCCTCGATGAGGTGGCCGCGGTGCCGATGCGCGGTGCCAAGCAGCTCGCGCCGAAACTGGCGCAGCACAAGGATGCGGCCTTCCTCTCGCGCAAGCTCGCCACCATCCACTGCGACGTGGAGTTGCCGCTTGGCCCCACGGATCTCGCCATGCGCGCGCCGGACCAGGAGCGGCTGCGGGAGCTGTACACCCGCTTCGGCTTCAAGAGCTGGCTGAAGGCCCTGGACGAGGGCGGCGAGGAGCCACACCGCAAGGCCGACGTGGCGGTGCCGGCGGTGAAGCCCGCTCCCGCGCCGCAGCGAGCCGGTGAATACACGGCGGTGCTGGAGCAGAAAGATCTGGACGCCTGGGTGGCGAAGCTGGAAGCCGCCGAACTCATCGCCTTCGACACCGAGACCACCAGCCTCGACTACATGAAGGCCGAGATCGTGGGCGTGTCCTTCGCGGTGAAGTCCGGCGAAGCGGCCTACGTGCCCCTGGCGCACCGCTACCCCGATGCGCCCCCGCAGCTCGACCGGGACGCGGTGCTGAAGCGCCTCAAACCCATCCTGGAAGACCCGAAGAAGCAGAAACTCGGGCACCACATCAAGTACGACGCCCATGTGCTCGCCAACCACGGCATCGCCCTCGCCGGCATGCGCTACGACTCCATGCTGGAGTCCTACGTGCTGGACAGCGTGGCGAGCCGCCACGACATGGATTCGCTGGCTGAGAAGTACCTCGACTACAAGACCATCCATTACGAGGACGTGGCGGGCAAGGGCGCGAAGCAGATCGGCTTCGATGAGGTACGCATCGAGGACGCGGCCAAGTACGCGGCGGAGGACGCGGACGTGACCCTGCGCCTGCACCAGGCCATCTGGCCGCGGCTGCGCGCGGTCCCCGCGCTCAAGAAGGTGTTCGACGAGATCGAGATGCCGCTGGTGCCGGTGCTGCTGGAGATGGAGCACTCGGGCGTATTGATAGACATAGCCATGTTGAAAGTGCAGAGCGACGAGATCACGAAGAAGCTCGCCACGCTGCAGGAGAAGGCGCAGACCCTGGCGGGCGGACCCTTCAACCTGGATTCGCCCAAGCAGCTGCAGGCCATCCTGTTCGAGAAGATGGAGATCCCGGTGGTGCGCAAGACCGCCAGCGGCCAGCCTTCCACCGCGGAAGACGTGCTGGAGGAGTTGGCGGATGAGTACGAGCTGCCGCGGGTGATCCTGGAGTACCGCGGCCTCAACAAGCTGAAATCCACCTACACCGACCGGCTGCCGGAACAGGTGAACCCCAAGACCGGACGCGTGCACACCTCCTATCATCAGGCGGTGGCAGCCACGGGCCGGCTTTCTTCCACGGATCCCAACCTGCAGAACATCCCGGTGCGCACCGAGGAGGGCCGGCGCATCCGCCAGGCCTTCATCGCGCCCAAGGGCCAGATATTGCTGGCCGCCGACTACTCCCAGATCGAGCTGCGCATCATGGCGCACCTCTCGGGCGACGCCGGCCTGCTCAAGGCCTTCGCCGAGGGCATGGACATCCACCGAGCCACCGCGGCGGAAGTGTTCGACCTGAAACCTGATGCCGTGAGTGACGAACGCCGCCGCGCCGCCAAGGCCATCAACTTCGGGCTCATCTACGGCATGTCGGCCTTCGGCCTCGCCAAGCAGCTCGGCATCGGCCGCGGCGAGGCGCAGGACTACGTGGACCTCTACTTCAAGCGTTATCCGGGCGTGAAGCAGTTCATGGATGAGACGCGGCTGCAGGCGCGTGAGCAGGGCTACGTGGAGACGGTGTTCGGCCGGCGCCTCTATCTCCCGGACATCAAGTCCAAGAACCAGCAGGTGCGCCAGTACGCCGAGCGCGCCGCGGTGAACGCGCCCATGCAGGGCACCGCCGCCGACATCATCAAGCGCGCCATGATCGAGGTGCAGCGCTGGCTCAAGGAGAGCGGCGCCAAGGCCCGCATGGTCATGCAGGTGCACGACGAGCTGGTGTTCGAGGTGGAGCAGGGCGCACTGCCGCTCATCCAGAAGGAAGTGCCGCGCATCATGGAAGCGGCGGCCAAGCTCAAAGTGCCGCTCGTAGTGGATGTGGGGACAGGCTCCAACTGGCAGGAAGCTCACTAGGCATCACAGAAGCTACTGCGCTCGGCATAGCTTCGTTGCAGTCCGGCTCGCTCTCTACCTTCGCTCGTCACGCTTCTGTGACACCTAGCCTCAACGAAAATGCTCAAATTCCGGCCATTCTGGCTTGTGGATATCCTGTGTGCATTAATTAATCAACCGGATAATTAACTCATAATCAGATGGTACCCCTCAGCTGTTACAAGGGGATACAAAATTTTTGTTGTTTAGATGGAACGAAAAAGCCGTCTCGCGGGTCTTACTCTATGAACACCGCAATGGTGTTCACCCCGCCCGTCTCCCATGGGCGGAACCCTACAGCCGGTCTCCCCAAGCCGGGTGTAGCTCTTATAACCCCGGCGTTTTCCCCCTTTTGGCGCCGGGGTTATTTTTCTCTTTCGTCCGGTCCCGTCAGCCATTCGGCCAGGAGCTTCTGCGCCTCTTCCACGCCCTGGCCAGAATGGGCGGAGAAGAGCTGGGCCGTGCCCCAACCCCTGAGGCCTTTCTGGGTCTCGGCCAAGGTCTTCATGGCGGCGCCGCGACCGAGCTTGTCGGCCTTCGAGAGCAAGACGTGCACCGGCAGTTCCAGCGGACCGGCGAACCCCAGTAGCTGGCGATCGAAGTCCATGAGGGGATGGCGGATGTCCATCACCAGGATGAGGCCGGCAAGGCTCTGCCGGGCGCTGAGATAACTCTCCACCAACTGGCCCCACTTCAGACGTTCCGCCTCCGGCACCTTGGCGTAGCCATAGCCCGGCAGGTCCATGAAACGCAGGTCGCCGTCCATGCCGAAGAGGTTCAGGAGCCGGGTCCGGCCGGGGGTCTTGCTGACCCGCGCCAGGCCCGAGACCCCGGTGATGGCGTTCAGGGCGCTGGATTTGCCGGCGTTGGAACGCCCGGCGAAGGCCACCTCCCGCCCCGTGTCCGCGGGCAGGCCGCTCAAAGCGGCGCCGCTGGTGAGGAAGCGCATGTTGCGGAAATCGAGGCGCATGGGGGCCTTGGGTGGAGGGGGTGTCGGCCCCTAGTGTAAAATCCAGGGCTCACCCGCGGGACGCTTGCAGCCGGTATTTTCCGGGCCTCGACCCGCAGGACCCCATGCCCCGACAGCCCCAAGGAGCTGTGCCCATGAAGAAGTTCCTGACGATCGCCCTGGTCCTGGCTGCCGCCGGCGCCGCCCTGCAAGTCCAGGCCGATGGCGATGCCGCCGCCGGCAAGGGCAAGGCCGCGGTCTGCGGCGCCTGCCACGGCGCGGACGGCAACAGCACCGGCGCCCAGTTCCCCAAGCTCGCCGGCCAGAACGCGAGCTACATCCAGGCGCAGCTCAACAACTTCAAGTCCGGCAAGCGCGAGAACGCCATCATGTCGGGTCAGGCCAAGGGCCTCTCCGATCAGGACATCCAGGACCTCGCCGCCTACTTCTCCAGCCAGACCCTCCAGGTGGGCGAGGCGGAGGCCGGCCAGGTGAAGCAGGGTGAGCAGCTCTACCGCAACGGCAACAAGGCCGAGAACGTGCCGGCCTGCGCGGCCTGCCACAGCCCCGATGGTTCCGGCAACTTCTCCATGAAGGTGCCGTCCCTGAGCGGCCAGCATTCCGCCTACGTGGTGACGCAGCTGCAGAACTACGCCGCCGGCACCCGCACCACCGACCCGAATAAGATGATGGAGACCATCGCCTCGCGCCTGAGCCCGGCCGAGATGCAGGCGGTGGGGAGCTACATCGAGGGCCTGCACGCCGCCAAGCCCCAGCCCTGACGGTGCACCGGGCCACGGCCTCGCGCGTTACTACCCCCCAGTCCCACGAGGTCGGCATGAGACTCTTCAGCTTCCTGGCATCCCTGCTGCTGCTGGCTTCGAGCGCCACCGCGTCCGCGGACGCGGCCTATAAGCTCGGCGTGAACTATCAGGCGGTGCTGCCCACCCAGCCCGTCTCCACCAACCCCGGCCAGGTCGAGGTGTTGGACTTCTTCTGGTACGGCTGCCCGCACTGCAACGCCCTCGAGCCCTACCTCGAGGCCTGGGAGCGCAGCAAGCCCGCCAACGTGGTGCTGAAACGCGTGCCGGCGATCCTGCAGCCGGAGTGGGAACCGGCGGCCCGCGCCTACTACACCGCCGAGGCGCTCGGCATACTCGAGAAGTCCCACAAGGCGACCTTCGACGAGATCCACCAGAACCACGACGTGATGCAGAGCGAGGCGGATTTCGAGCGCTTCTATGTGAAGCAGTTCGGCGTGGACCCAAGGAAGTTCGAGAGCATCTGGAGCTCTCCCACCGTGGATGCCAAGATCGCCCAGGCCAACGTGCTGGCGGAGCGCTACGGCCTGATGCTGTTCGGCGTGCCGACCCTGGTGGTGAACGGCAAATGGATCACCGGCGGCGACTTCGGCGTGCCCTATTCCCAGATCATGCTGGTGGTGAACCAGCTCGTCGTCCAAGAGCAGGCAGCCATGCCGGCCGCCGCCAAGTAAACGTATACACAGAGGTATCCCAATGAAGATGCGCTGGCTGCTGATACCCGTCCTGATGCTGCTCTCCGCTGCGGCCTCGGCCGACATGACCAGCTTCACGGAAGGCGTGAACTACGAAGCCGTGAACCCGGCCCAGGCCACGGATGTGAAGCCCGGCCAGGTGGAGGTCATCGAGTTCTACTGGTACGGCTGCCCGCACTGCTTCGCCCTCGAGCCCTACGTCGAGGTGTGGGAGAAGAACAAGCCCGCCAGCGTGGTGTTCAAGCGCGTCCCCGCCGCCATGAAGGATTCCGAGTTCTACGTGGACGCCCAGGCCACCATCACCGCCGACATCCTCGGCGTCGGCGAGAAGATCCGCGAGCCTTTCTTCAACGCCATCCACCTGGACAACCAGGGTGAGCTGCGCAGCGACAAGGACGCGATCCGCAGCTTCTTCGGGAAGTTCGGCGTGAAACCGGCCGACTTCGATTCCACCTGGAACTCATTCGGCGTGCAGTCGCGCCTGGCCCAGGCCCAGCAGCTGGGCGAGCGCTACCAGGTACAGGGCGTGCCCACCATCATCATCAACGGCAAGTGGAAGACCGGCGCCGGCTACCAGATGGCCCCGGCCGACATCATGAAGTGCGTGCAGTTCCTGGTGGCCCGGGAACAGGCCCCGGCCAGCGGCGGCAAGCACAAGTAAGTCTTCAGATCATGTGATGCAAGAAGGGGCCGCAAGGCCCCTTCTCATTTCTACCAGGCCTTCTCTATCCCAGCAAAATACGTACGCCTGTCGCCGGGGAAATACCGGTAGTTCCCGAAGCTGTAGTCGGCCCGTTCCGCATAGGCCGTATCCGCTGCGTTTATGATGCGGAAGGACAGCGCCCAGCCGCCGCCGATGCCCCGGCGCGCATATACGTTCACGAGGTCATGGCCGCCGTAGCGGTGAGTGTTGGACTCGTCCAGCCAGTAGCCGCCCACGTGCTGGTATTCAGCTTCCAACGTGGTCTCCGCCGCGGGTTCCCAGCGCAGCCGCGCGGCGCCGAGCGTGCGCGGCGCGTACTTCATGTCGTCCCCGTAGGTGATGCTGTTGCCTTGTGCCAGCACGGCTGAGAATGCATAGCTGTGGATGGCGTAGCTGCCGTCCAGCAGCAGCGTCCACTGGGGGCTGAACGCGAAGGAGGCGGAGAACTCGATGCCCCGGTGGCGGGTGCGGCCATCGCTGACGTTGAAACCGTTGGCGTCGCGGAAGATGAAGTGATCCTTGAGCATGCTGTAGACGTCCGTGTCCCAGGCCAAGGCGCCTGACCTGCCGCGCCAACCCAACTCATAGTCGTCCAGGGTCTCGGAGTGGAGGTCCGTCGTGGTCTGCTGCGACTGCAGGGAATAGAGTTCCGGCGCCTCCGGCGCCCGGGCTCCGCGCCCGACCTTCACGTAAGCGGTCTGTGCCGTGGTGATGAGCCAGCTCAAGCCTGCCTTGGGCATGAGGTTGATGAACTGGTCGCTGCGGTCCGCGGGCCGGTTGAAGAGGCAGGGACCGCCGGCGCAGGGCGTGCCATCCGCCTGGGTGTCGCCCGCCGGCAGGAAGTTGACGTAACTGTAGCGCACGCCTTCCACGCGTAGACCACCGTCCAGGATCCAACGCGGCGTGAAGGCATGGTTGAAGTCTGCGTAGGCGGCGAGGGTGCGGCTGTCCGCCGCATAGTCGTAGTGCAGGCCCTGTTGGCGGCTCGGGTTGCTGGCGAGGGGATCCGGCTGGAATTCGAGCAAGGTGCCGTGCACGTACTCGCCGTCGAGGCCGTAGATCGCCTGGGTATCGATGCCGGGCCGGTCACGCCAGGCGAATTGCCATCCCACGCTGTCCTGCGCATCGTCCTCCACCGGTTCGCCGGGCAGGAAATGCTGCACGAAGGCCTGGGTGTTGCGGCGCACATAGGGCGTGAAGTCCATCTCGCGGTTATCGCCGAACAGGAACTCCCAGCGCTGCGCCAGCAGCCAGCTGCGGGCGTCCCGGTAGGCGCCGGGAGTGAGGTTCCCATCGCTCAAGGACTCATCCTGGTAGGCATTCTGGCCGAATATGTATCCGGCGGTGTCCTGGTTCAGATTGGTGAACGCCAGCAAGGTCTCGGCGGTCGCCGGGCCTTCGCTCTTGTCGTAGCGCAGGTCCAGTTTCTGCTGGTCGAAGCCGGAGTCCGCACGGAACCCGCCGTCGTGGGCGGCGTTGGCGCTCATGCGCCAGCCTGCGGTACCGTCCCAGTCGCCGACGCTGGTCTCGACGCGGGTATAGCGGTGGCTGCCGAGTTCCACGCTTACGCTGTCGGCAGGCAGGCTGTCCGGCGCGCGGGTCAGCACGTTGACGATGCCGTGCAGCGCGTCGCCGCCGTAGAGCACGGAGCCCGGACCGCGGATCACCTCCACCGCCGCCGCCTGCTCGGTGTTGAGTTCGAACAGCGCGTTGACGTTGCAGAACCCCGCCGGCTGGATGGGTATGCCGTCTTCCAGCAGCAGGAATGCGCCGCAGGCGCCTTGCCCGGTGAAGAGCGGAGAGCGCAGGCCCATCAGGCTCTCCTGGCCGCCGCCCGCCGTCACCCAGGCTCCCGGGATGAGGCTGAATATCTGGGCCGGATGCGTCTCGGACAGCAGCGTCAGGCTCTGCGCGTCCACGCGTGTGGTGTTGTCCGCCAGCATGCCGAGCGGCACCGGCGCGCGGCTGTCCGTGACCGTCACCGTCCCTAGCTCGGTGCCGTCGTCCGCGTGGACTGCCAAGGGCAGCACCACCGCCAACAGGAATGCGAATCGCTTCATCTTCTACCTTGGCAACGCATAGGCCACGAGATAATCGCCACGGGTCGAATCGCCCTTATAGCCGCCGGCGGCGATCACGAGATACTGCCGTCCGCCCGCGGAGTAGGTCATGGGCGTGGCCTGGCCGCCCGCCGGCAGTTTCACTTCCCACAACATCTTGCCCGTCTCGGTATCGAAGGCGCGGAAGCGATCGTCCAGGCTCGCTGCGATGAACACCAGGCCCGAAGCGGTGACGATGGGGCCGCCGATGACCGGCATCCCCACGTTCATGTGTATGCCCGGCGTGTCGCCCAGGGGGATCTGCCACTTGATGGTGCCGTGCTGCATGTCCACGCCGGTGAGGGTGCCCCAGGGCGGCTTGACGCAGGGGATGCCGAGACCGGACTTGAAAGCGGTGCGGCGCATGCCGTAGGGCGTGCCGCGCTGGCGCGCGAACTCCCAGTGTTCGTACTGCCCGCCGTCGATCTCGCCCTGCATCTGGTCGCGGGGCACCAAGGCCACCACGAAGGCCAGGTTCATGGTGTCGGCTACGGCGATCTGCCGCTGGGGATCGAAGGCGATGCCGCCCCAGTTGGAGCCGCCCGCATTGCCGGGCCGCATCAGGGAATCCTGCGTGGACGGCGGCTGGAAGATGCCTTCGGAACGGTAGCTCTCGATGCGTTTCTTGCAGGCACGTGTATCGAAGAACGCCACGCCCCAGGCCTCGTCCGGCTTCACCGGATCCTGCCGCACGAGGGGCGGCGGCGCCGAAGGGAAGGGCTGGGTGGGCGAGGGCTTCTCGCCTGGCACCGCAGCCTGGGGCACCGGTCTCTCGGTGATGGGGAAGAGCGGCGCGCCGGTGGCCCGGTCGAAGGTGTAGAGGAAACCGGTCTTGGTGGCCTGTATCACCGCGTCCACATGCTTGCCCTCGTGGACGAGATCCACCAGCGTGGGTTGCGAAGCCACGTCGTAATCCCAGAGGTCGTGGTGCACCAGCTGCTGGCCCCAGACCAGCTTGCCGGTGGCGGCATCGAGGGCCACCACCGAGTTGGCCCAGCGGTTGTCGCCGGGGCGCTCGCCGCCGAAGAAGTCCGGGCTCGCGGAACCGGTGGGTACGAACACGAGATGCCGCGCCGGGTCCGCCGCGAGCGGCGCCCAGGCGTTGGCGGCACTGGCGTCCTTCAGCTTGGTCGGATCCCATTCCTTGTATACCGGATTCGAGGCATCGCGCGGGATGGGATCCCAGCTCCATATGAGTTTGCCGCTCCTGGCATCGAAGGCGCGCACGATGCCTAGTTCCTCCACCACCGCACGGTTGTCGCCGATGGAGGAACCCACCACCACCTTGCCGTCGATGACGGCCGGCGGCGATGTCACGAGGTAGTCGCGCCATTCATCGCCTTCCTCGAACTGGGAGCGCACGTCCTGAAGCAGGTTCACCGCACCGTGTTCACCGAAACCCTGGCAGGGCTTGCCGTCGGCGGCATCCAGCGCCAGGAGGCGGCCGTCCAGGGTCGGCGCGTAGATGCGTGCGTGGCATACGGCGCCGCCCGCGCTCGCATCGTCCACCCACAGGGACACGCCGCGTGAGACGCCGTCGGAATAGTGCAGGTCCTTGCGGCTCTGGCTGTCATGCTTCCAGCGCAGGGTGCCCGTGGCCGCGTCCACCGCCATCACGTCGGTGCTGGAGGTGGTGAGGTAGAGCACGCCGTCGTAGAGGATGGGTGTGGCCTCGAATGCCGAGCGTCCCCAGTCCTTCACCCCCTGGCCGAGTTCGCCGGTGCGGAACTGCCAGGCGACCCGGAGTTCTCCCACGTTGGCGGGGTTGATCTCGGTGAGCGGCGAATAGCGGGTGCCGCCCGCATCGGCACCGTAGGCAGGCCAGCCTGCGTCCGGTGCCGCGAAGGCGGCAGACATGGTCATGGCGGCGAGTAGGCTCGTCAACATCCTGCGCATGTGCGGGCTCCGGTGAGAGACGCCCTCACTCTAGCGCCGAATGCTCCATTTGCCATGCCGGATGGGCTGAGCGGCGCTGGCCCGTGACGAGCGGCAGCCCGATGATGACAGCCCCATCGCGGGGAACCCCCGGCTGGCCCAGGTGTCCACTTAACATCACCTGGGAGGATCGGGATGCGCACGCTCTTGCTGGTCTTCACCTTGCTCATGGCCGCCGGGGCGGCGGCGGACGACCTGGGCGCCTTGCGGAGCCAGCTGGATACGGCGCTCAAGGCCAAGGACTATGCCGCCGCCGAGGTGGTCTCCGGCAAGCTACTGGCGCTCAAGCCCGGTTACCCGCGCTACACCTACGAGCTGGCAGTAGCCCGCGCCCACCGCGGCGATGCACAGGGGAGCATCGCGGCGCTCGATGCGCTGGCAGAGATGGGGGTCCGGATCGACACAGACCAGGAACCGGCCTTCGCGGCCCTGAAGTCCGCACCCGGTTGGGATGCGCTCGCCACGCGCTTCGCCGCCCTCACCCAAGCCGTGGGCCATGCAGCGCCTGCATTCCGGCTGGACGAGCCCGACTTCATCCCCGAGGGCATCGCCCACGACCCGAAGAGCGGCGACTTCTTCGTGGGAAGCGTGCACTTGCGCAAGATCGTGCGCGTCCATGCCGGCAAAGCCATGCAGTTCGCCGGGCCGGAAGCGGGCCTCTGGAGCGTGCTCGGCATAGAGGTGGATGCCAAGAGCGGTTCGCTCTGGGCTTCCAGCAGCGCGCTGCCGGAGACGCGGGATTTCGATGAGGGCATGAAGGGCAAGACCGCGCTGCTCCGCTTCGACCTCAAGACCGGCAAGTTGCTGGCGAGCTATGCGCCGCCGGATGAGGGCGACCACGAATTCAACGACGTGGCCTTGGGACCGGACGGCAGTGTCTACGTCGCGGACGGCTCCGGCGGAGTGTACGTGCTGGACCCGGGCGCCAAGGCACTGCGCCTGCTCACGCCGCGGGGTGCGCTCACTTCGGCCCAAGGCATGGCGGTGTCGCCGGACGGGAAGCGGCTGTACCTCTCTGACTACACCGGCGGTCTCTATGCTTACAGCTTCAAGGACCGCAGTCTTACGCCTCTGACCGCCGCGCACGGCATCTACACCTACTACGTGGATGGTCTCGCTTTCCATGGCCGCGACCTCATCGCCACCCAGAACGCGGCCGAGCCGCAACGGCTGGTGTGCTTCCGGCTGGACGATTCGGGACTGAAGGTGTGGGGCGTGCAGGTGCTCTCGGCCGCGGACCCGCAGGCGCCCGAACCGACCTTGTTCACGCTGGCGGATGACGCAGCCTACTTAGTGGCGAACGCCCAGTGGAGCCGTTTCGACGAGAAGGGGAAGCTGCCGCCCGATGACCAGCTGCAAGCGCCGCTGATCCTGAAGGTGGCACTGCCTCACTGAAACAAGTGGTTGAGCCGGCTGCGATAGCGGCGCGAGAAGTTCACGAAGCTGCCGTCCTTGAGTACGATGCGGTAGTCGCCGTGGTCCCAGGGCTGGATCTCGCGGATGCGGTCGATGTTGACGATGTGGCCACGGTGCACCCGGGCGAAGCGCTTCCGGTCCAGGCGCCGTTCCAGGGCCGCGAGCGATTCGCGCAAGGGATAGGCGCTACCCTGCGCGTGCACGTTCACGTAGTTGCCGTCCGCCTCGATGCGATCGATGTCCACGGTGTTGAGGATGAACTCGCGGTTGAGCTTGCGCACCACCAGCCTTTCCAACGGTCCGGCGGGCGGCACTTCCGCAGGCGCACTGGAGGGTGCTGTGGCAGCGCGGCCATCAAGCCACAAGCCATACAAGTGGAACGCCTGAAGACCGGCCAGGATCAGGCCGTAAGTCACCACGTCCTTGCGCAATTCATAGGGCCAGTTCGCCCAGAAGGGACCGAAGTCATAACGCTCGCCCGCTGCGCGATAGGCCAGTTCCCGCAACAACACCATGCCTTCGACGTGCAGCAGGGAGAAGGGCAGCGTGGCCAGGAGATGCGCAGGCAGGCTGCGCCACCACGTGAGCCGGGCTATCGGGAAGAGCCGCAACCACCAGGCCATGAGAGGGATGAGGCACCACGTCAGGATATGGCTGGTGCTCTCCCATACCATGGGACGCCATAGTTCCAACGCATCGCCGGCGCGGGCATGGTCGTCGACCACCGTATAGGCATTGGTCACCGCCGACCCCACCATCAGCACGCCATAGAACGCCATCTGCCAGAGGGCGATGCGGCGTCCGGTCTCGGGCGTCAGGGGCGTTGCGCTCTCGTCCACGCGCCGATGATAGCGCAAGCCACTCGCTTCATTTGCCGCCGAGCGTCTCCAGGCCCGCCGCCTTCAGTTCCGCATCCAGGCCCGGCTCGCGCTCGGCCTTCAGCTTCTGCCAGGCACCTATGGCTTTCTCCGCCTTGGCCTGCTGCAGTCCGAAACCCTTGAGCGCATCCTGCGAGGGCGCGCCATCGGCCGCCTCCACCGCCGGCTGCAGGGCATCCATGGCTCCGCTCACATAGGCGAGACTGCCCACCTTGGCGGGTGAACCGCCGGGCTGGCCGAAGCCCGCGGGCACCGCCCGCAGCTCCGTCTGGGCCGAGAGTTCGTCCTCGAAGGCCTTGAGCTTGGAGGCGAGTTCGGCCGGCGCCTTGGCGGAGAGTTCCTCCAGCTTCTGCAGCGTGGTGCTCACTTCATCCGTCGCGGAGTAGAGCCGGTTCCGTTCCGCCTGGACCTGGAAGGCCAGTGCCTGCTGCTTGGCGAGATCCGCGGCCGTGGCTTTCACGCGCGGATCGTTCACCACCTTGAGAGGCTGGGTGTAGGACTTGCCGTCCACCGTGAGCTTCACGGTGTAGCTGCCTGGCAGCACCCACACGCCGCCACCTCCACCCAGTGCATCCGGTGCCGCGTAGCGCAGGTCCCAGATGAAGCGGTGCATGCCTGCGACGGCCGCGGGCGGTGCCGGCGTGACGTACCACTCGGCGTTGCCATCGATCTTGGAGAGATCCGGCTCCGGGTGGGGATCGGCGCTCGAGAAGTGCCGCACCACCTGACCCTTGCCGTCCATGAGATCGAAGCTGACGCTCTGGGCGTCGGCCTTCAACCAATAGTCCAGTGCCGCGCCCATCGGCGGGTTAAGCGCCTTGGGTTCATCCTTGTGCATGGGCGTGCCGGTGAAGGGCGCGAGGTGCATGCGCACCGCGTCGTCCGGTCTGAACAGCGCCGCCGACGCGTCCGCGGCGATGGCATCCAGCTGCCGCAGCGAGGCCACGCTGTCCAGTATCCAGAAAGCGCGGCCATGGGTGGCGATGACGAGATCGTCGCTCCACTGGTCGTGATGCAGGTCCATGTCGCGGATGGAGGTGACGGGCAGGTTGAGCTGCAAGGGCTGCCAGTGGTCGCCGCCGTCGAAGGACACGTACATGCCGAGTTCGGTGCCGGCGTAGAGCAGGCCTTTCTTCAACGGGTCCTCGCGCACGGCATTGACGAAGCTGCCGTCCGGGATGCCGTCCGCTATCAACTCCCAGCTCTTGCCGCCGTCATGTGTGCGGTAGATGTAGGGCTTGTAGTCGTCGATGCGATGCCGGTCGATGGCGGCGTAGGCGGTGTCCGCCGAGAAATGCCCGGCCTCGATGATGCCCACCTTGGACCAGGGCGTGAGTACTTGGGGCGTCACGTCCTCCCAGTGCTTGCCGTCGTTCCTGCTGCGCCAGATGAGGCCGTCATCCGTGCCCACCCAGATGTCGGAAGCCGAGAAGTGCGAGGGCGCGATGGCGTAGATGACACCGCGGCGCGGCCCCACCGTCGCTGTGTTGGCGGCGGAGACCGCGTCCAGGCTCGGCGGGATGGTGAGGGTACGGCGCGTGAGGTCGGGGCTCAGGCGCGCCCAGTGCTTGCCGCCGTCGCGGGTGCGGAAGAGGTACTGGTTGCCGTAGTAGAGCGCCTTCGAATCCTTGGGCGAGAAGGTGAGCGGCAGGGTCCACTCGCCGCGGTAGATCTCAGGATACGCGAGGGTCGGGTCCACGTTCGCGGTCTGCTCGCTCTTCTGATCGAGCCTGTCGACGTTGCCGCCATAGACGATGTCCGGATCGTCCGGGTCCGGCGCGATGTTGCCGCTCTCGCCGCCCGCCGTGACCTCGTGGAACTGCCGCATGTTGATGCCGTCGGTGGGGTCGCTGGTGCGGCTCGGCACTGCGGCGGCACCGGAATCCTGCTGTGCGCCGTACACCCAGTATGGGAAGCGCTTGTCGGTGGTGACGTGGTAGAACTGGCCGGTGGGCTGGTTGTACCAGGTGGTCCAGGTGTCGCCGCCGTTCTGGCTGATGATGGTGCCCTGGTCCACGCCCGAGATCATGTGCTTGCCGTCATCCGGGTCTATCCAGAGGGTGTGGAAGTCGTCGCCGGTCGGATCCCCGAGGAAGGGCAGGAAGGTCTTGCCGCCGTCCGTGGACTTGTACATGGCGGTGTTGGAGACGTAGACCACCTGCGGGTCTTTCGGGTCCACGCTCACGCCGCCGAAATACCAGCCGCGGCCCCACAGCCGCTTGTCCGGCGTGACCAGCGCGAAGTGCGCACCCGCGTCGTCGCTGCGGTAGAGGCCGCCGTGCTTCGCGTCCGCCAGTGCATAGACGATGTTCGGGTTGGACGGAGCCGAGGCGAGGCCGACATGGCCCAGGCCTTCCGCCTGGATGCCATGGGAAGTGATCTCGGTCCAGCTGTCGCCGCCGTCGGTGGACTTGTAGAGGCCCGAACCGGTGCCGTTCGAGGGCGGATACACGTTCCAGGGCGGCCGGCGCGTCTGCCAGAGGGACGCATAGATCGTCTTGCCGTCGGCGCCGAAGGCGAGGTCGATGGCGCCGGTAGCGGCGTCCTTATAGAGCACTTTCTTCCAGGTCTTGCCGCCGTCCTGGCTGCGGAACACGCCGCGCATCTCGTTGGGGCCGTAAGCGTGGCCTAAGACCGCCACGAACACCACGTCCGGGTTCGCCGGGTCCACCAACACCTTGCCGATCTGATGCGAGTCCTCGAGACCGATGTGGTTCCAGGTCCTGCCGGCATCCACGGACTTGTACATGCCGTTGCCGTAGGCGATGTCGGAACGCATGTCCGCCTCGCCGCTGCCCACGTAGATGACCTTCTGGTCCGAAGGCGCGAGCGCCAGCGCACCGATGGAGCCCACATGCATGGCATCGAAGATGGGCTGCCAGGTACGGCCCGTGTCCAGGCTCTCCCATACCCCGCCGTCCACGGAACCGAAGTAGAAATGCTTGGGGTCACCGCGCACGCCCGACACCGCAAGCACCCGGCCGCCGCGGAAGGGGCCGATGAGCCGCCAGTGCAGGCCGCCGTAAAGGGCCGGGTTCACCGTCGCCGCCTGGGCGCCGAGGCTGAGCAGGAGGAAGGAGAGGCAGGCGAGGCGCAGCTTCATGCAAGACTCCTGGACGATGCAACTCTAGGACAGGAGAGCGGGCCTGAAGTGCCCGGCGAGGATGCTGAGTCTACCGCCTATGGGGACTCCGGTGATGGCCAGATACGGACGTGGCCCCAGGCCAGAAAGTGAGCATAATTAGGCCATGGACCTGCTGTTCCTCTGCACAGGCAATTCCGCCCGCAGCATCCTGGGCGAAGCGCTGCTGAACACCCGGGCCGCGGGGCGCATCCGCGCCCACAGCGCCGGCAGCCAGCCCAAGGGCGAGGTGCATCCCCTCGCCCTCTCGGTGCTTCGCACCTGCGAGGTGGAGACCTCAGGGCTGCGCAGCAAGAGCTGGGATGAGTTCGCGGCCGAAGGCTCGCCGCACATGGACGTGGTTATCACAGTCTGCGACCAGGCCGCGGCCGAGAGCTGCCCCTTATGGCCTGGGGCGCCGGTGAAAGTGCACTGGGGCCTGCCGGACCCCGCCGCGGTGCAGGGCAGCGAGACAGAGCGCCTGGCCGCCTTCGCCCGCACCTTCACCGAGCTGGAGCGGCGTATCGACCTGATGCTGAGCCTGCCGCTGGAATATCTCAGCCCCGACGAACTGCAGCAGCAACTCAGCGCGATTGGTTGAGCCCGGCTTCGTCCTGCGCCAGCGCGGGCCCATCCGCCCGGCCCTGCGCCAGCGTGAGCCACAGCGCCACCATCAACACCATGGGCAATACCAGCAAGGGCATCAGATAACGCCAGGCGGCGGGTCGCATGGTCGGCTTCAGTTGCCGAACATGGCCACGAGCCAGTTGGTGTAGGGGGCCAGGCCGCGGGCGCGGCGGAGATCCTGCATCAACCGCAGCACGTAACTCAAGGCCATGATGCCGAGGGAGATCAGCAGGGACATGTTCACCACCTGCTCCAGCACGGCCAGGTCGTGGGCCGAGGGCCCGACGGAAGCCGGCATGCCGGCATCCACGTGGATGGCGAACCAGGGCCAGGTCATGGCGATTGCCGCCAGCAGCACCAGGGAGCACGCATCCAGCAACAGGCGGAAAGCGGCGCGCTTCTTCGTCCACCAGGGCAGGAACAGGTTCATGAGATGCAGCGCCATCTCCGCCGCGGCCAGGAGCAATATCGGCCAGAAGAAACCATCCGGCATGACCTGCATGAAATGCACGTGCGGCAGCTCGGGGAAGCGGATCACACCTGCCCACCACAGCACGAAGAGCAGGAGCCCGGCGAAGCCGCCGAAGGATGCAGAGCGCGGGATGGTGACAGGATCGGGCACCACGGGCAGCTTGGGCAGTTCAGCGGGCTTCCAGTCTTCCAGGAACGTGAGCTTGGTCTGCAGCTTCTCCAGCACGATGAACATCACCGTCAGCACGCCTACGACGTAGATGCAGCTCATGATGGCGTCACCCATCGAAGTGATGAGCGCCACCACCGGATGCGTGCGGAACAGCGCAACCACCGCGCCCACCACCAAGAACAAGGGGAACAGCACCCACTGCACCAGCTTGAGCGCGAAGACGTACAGCGAATAGAACGGCTGGCCGATGAGCGCCTGCTCCGATTGATACCGGGCTGCCACGACCAATGGGTGACCGCATTGCTTCAGCACCGCCTCCAGCTCCGCCTGGTGCAGCGGCCGGCCCAGCTCCGCCTCCTGATCGGCGATCTGTGCGTGCAGGTCCGCGGACAGCTCTTCGATGATGTCCTGCCGCTTGCCCCGGGGCAGCAGCATGCGGATGAAGTTGAGGTAACGGTCGACGAGTTCCATGGGAGGCTCCTTACAGGATGCGGTCGAGGGAGCCGTTGATGGCGCGCCACTCGGCCGCCAACTGCTCCAGGATTCGGGTGCCGTCCGCGGACAGCTGGTAGAAGCGTTTCTTGCGCTTGTCCTCTTCCCGCCACTGGCTCGTGAGCAGGCCCTGGGTCTCCAGGCGCCGGAGCAGGGGATAGAGGGTGCCCTCGTCTATGGCCATACCGTGACCCGAGAGGGCCTTCCGGAGCGTGTAGCCGTACTGCTCGCTCCGCAGTTCGGCCAGCACCGCCAGGATCAGGGACCCCCGGCGCAGCTCCAGGCATAGGTTCTCGAAGACTTCGCTATCCATCGGGTTATACCGTGTGGACTATAGTATGTGACGTATAGTGTATGACACACAGTATAGAAGTCAAGGGTCGAAAAGCCTTTTGGACTGGGGTGGGACAGGCCATCTCTAGGGGGGTTGGCGCGCCCGAAGGGGCTCGATGCGCAGCACCGAGCTGGCGCACAGGGATGTGCGCCGTGGACCGAGGGCGGAGCATGGAATGCGTAGCCCTCGGCGAACCCTTGGGTTCGAATCCCCTGTCTGGAAACGCCAATGAAAAAGCCCCCTGCTCTTCGCAGGGGGCTTTTTTGTTGGCGCGCCCGAAGGGATTCGAACCCCTGACCTTGTGCGCCGGAGGCACACGCTCTATCCAGCTGAGCTACGGGCGCTTAATTAGAAGGGCCGCAAGGATACCCGAGCCCCCTGGAAGCGTCCAACCGGACCGCCACCACCCAGGCCGAACCTTATATAATCCCCGCCTTCGCGTACCCCCTATACGGAATATCGCCATGGCCGCCAAGAAACCCAAGACCGACGATAAGTCCCTCGAGAGCAAGCACGACCAGCATTTCTACGACACCTTCTTGCTGGTGCTCGGCATCCTGGTGGCCTTCGCCATCGGCATGTACTGGCTGGCCAACGGCATCGCCGACCGCAGCCCGGGCGCCTACGAGAAGGGCACCTCCACCGAAGAGCAGATCATCGACAAGCGCCTGGCGCCGATATCGGACGTGCAGATCGCCGGCGACACCAAGAGCCAGATGGCCCAGACGGCTCCTGCCGCAGGCGGCGGTGGCGGCGCGCCGAAGTCCGGCAAGGAGATCTGGCAGGGCACCTGCTCCGGCTGCCACCAGAGCGGCCTGCTCGGCGCCCCCAAGATCGGGGATAAGTCAGCCTGGGCACCGCGCATCGCCAAGGGCATGGACACCCTGAAGCAGCATGCGCTGAAGGGCTTCAACCAGATGCCGGCCCACGGCGGCAACCCGTCGCTCTCCGATGACGACGTGGTGAAGGCCCTCGAGTACATGGTGGGGCAAAGCAAGTAAGCGCAGGCTCCCACGAAATAAAAACCCTCCTCGCGGAGGGTTTTTATTTGCCTGATATCTCTATCGGCATCGCGCCCCGCACGCGACACACCTTCTGAGGGGAGTTTCCATATCAAACGATCTTCTCATTTAGTCAGGGATGCGACCAAAAAGTCGTATTCAGCTTGTAGATCTCCTGACCTCCGTGCCCCCCAAAATATGGACTGAATGGTGCCGCCACGGCCTCCGGGTTCAGGATAGATCCGAAGATACCGCCCGCTATGATGTCACGCGAAGATATCATCACGGTGGTATGAGCCGCAGCTGCGGCACCGAATGGGAGCGCATAGAGGTTCGCGCTCGGCGCCTGGCCCATGAAAACCAGGTTGTTCGCGGTCAATGCGCCGAGACTGTGGGCGGCGTGGATAGGCACGCCCCGGTAATGCATCATGTAGTAGATGCCGGTCGAACTCGGTACCCCCTGGTACTCCAGCAAGGTATCGACGACGTTCGTGCCTATGCCGGGGATGCTCACTCCCTGGCTACCATACCCGGCGATATCGACCTCCGTATGACCATCGATCTCTACCTTCCTGAGCCTGCTGCCACCCTCTCCACCAACCCCTTCGTGATCGGCCCAGGCCTCGCCGGCGAAAGAGAGAACTTCAAGATAGGCGTCCATCTGCAGCAGGCTCATGCCGTTGCGGTTGGCAAACCGGTGCATCTCGTCCCTAATCACCTGATCCATGTAACCCTTAACGGAGTTCTCGGCCGCGTTCTTGAGGATGCCGGTCCACGTCGGCGAATCCCCAGCGGTCCCACTATTCGAGATATAGGCGATCGCCGCGTCCATGAGAGCCCGTTTGCCGCTGGCGCCGTGGGCCCGATCATAGTCATAGGTACCACCTGCATAGCAGGCGGCGTACCAAGTCAGGCAGAAGGCCGAGCCGATGGTATTTACGATGGTGAACTGGTCATGGTTCATCTCGCGGAACAGGAACATCTTCGCGTCGTGGGCCGGGTCAAGCGGGTGGGCCGCGAACGCCAGGTTGGGATCCAGGATCTGTTCCAGCACGCTGGAACCACTGACCACTTCGAAATAACCGGAGGGATCCCTCAGGCTCGCCGGGTTATTGCCCACATAGCTATAGCGGTTGAAGCCCTGGGTGCCCACCGGGAACTGCACGTTAGGATCGGGACTCATGAAGCGACCTAGCGCGGGGTCATACACACGGCCGCCCATGTGCACTAAACCGAGGTCATCCAGGTTCTCGTGCCCGGTATAGCCCTCGCCTTCCTGGTAAGGGAAGGTGCCGGCGAATGTCGCCGAGGCTGTCCAACTGGCCGGGTCGCGCGACCAACCCCAGGCATCGTAACTGGTCTTCTGCGACGGAACGGCACTGGAATCCGTAAGCACATCCACGGAACCCAGGTTGTCATGCAGGGGGTAATCCACCCGGTCAGACGCGTTGGTCGCATGAGCATAGATGGCTACATTGACCCCATTGACCGAGACGTACATGCGGTCACGCGTGACGCCAGTGGTGAGGTTGCGCTCCTGCTCGAAGACATCGTCGACGTGCAGGACCTGCAGGGTGCCGCTGCTGGTGACGTCGGTCTCCTTGTAGATGTTCTGCAGGCCGTCGTACCAGAAGGTGGAGGAATAGGCCCCCTTGGTGATCTGATACGGTTTATTGGACGCATACCAGGTCACCGCTTCGCCTCCGGCGCAAGGTGGCGTGGTCCCGATGGGGCAACGTGACGTGAGGTTGCCGTCCGCATCGTAGGTGAACTGGTCGGTGTCGGTATTCTGTACGGCGTGCGGCGTCGGGAGCCCATCACCCGAGGGGTAATAGGTCAGGTTGAGGGCACCCTTGGTCTTGAGGTCGCCGATATCGTCATACCCGTAGGCTACGATGGGATTGGTACCACAGCCTCCCAGGTTTGGATCTGAGCCGGGGACGGTGGCGGTCCCTTTCAAGCGATACAGGCTGTCGTAGCTGAAGCACTCGTGCATCTGGGCAAGCTCATCATCACGTTCGATGAGGTTGCCGACGCTGTCCCAGCCGTACTGCAGATCCTGCAAGGAACCATCCTGGCCAGGGCCCGAGCTGATGCCCAAGATGCGTCCGGTGGCCGCGTCATACAGGCGCGCGCTGACCACGCCGTTGCCGAGCTGCTCACCACTGATTTGCCCCGTAGGCGTGTCCAACGTCGCCTTCCAGTAGACCGTGCCGGAGGCCGTATCAGTCAGGGACAGGAGATGACCATGGCCGTCATAGCCATACCGGACCGCCAGGCGTAGCGGGGTCTGGCTGAAGCTGGCATCGGGATAGGTGATGACGTCAGGCAGGCCTCCGCTGTTGTAGGTGGTGTCCACCACGTAATCCTTACCGTCGACGCTGGTGGTGACCGAGATGGGGGCACCATAGCTGTCGTACTTATAGGTCTTGAGGGACCCGCTGGCCACGCCGGCCACCACGGCATAGTCGGGGCCCGTCACGGACGCAACCCGCCCTATACCGTTGCCTGGTGCCGTGTCGTAGGTCCAGGTGGTGGTGCCGGTCCATGCCTGCGGGAAGGGCTGGTTTCCGGTATCGACCGGAGCGGGTTGCCCACTCTGGCTCATGCGCCGGCCAGCCGCATCATAGCTGCTGGTGAGCACGACGCCATTAGCATCGGTCTGGGTGATGACATCGCCGAGAGCATCCACGGTATAGACCCAGCTACCCATGTCGGGATCAGACAGCCTCTTGAGATGACCCGCAGTGTCGTACGTGCGTACGACGGAATTCGAGTACGGATCGGTCACGCGCGCATTATTGCCGTAGGCATCGTAGCCGTATGTCGTGGTCTGGTTCTTGGCATCCGTAGCCGATATCACCTTGCCCATCACGCTGAGCCGTTGGATGGTGCTGGAGGTAGGTGTCAGGCCCGTACCTACGGTGCTGCCATCACTCCCCACATGCTGCGTCACCACGATGCCCGTTTGACGGTCGGTGTACGTCGTGGTCATCGTGATGAAGTTGCCGGTGGCGAAGACCGAGGGGTCGGTCGTGGGGTCCCGGAACCCGATGTAGGCCGTGCCGGAGGTCCCCAGTGTCCAGGAGTTGCTGCAGTCGGCTTGCTGTGCGGGGCTGTAGACGGCGGTCGGCCGGCTCAGGGCGTCATAGGTCCGATAGGTCCAGCACACCGGACTGCTGGGCACCCCGTTGTGGATGAAGGTCGGATTGCTCGACAGATAAGGCCGGGCCAGTGGGTCATAGGCCGTGTACTGGCCGATTGTGCTTCCATTCAGGCCCTGTTGGCTGGCATATACTGCTCTGCCCAGCACGTCGAGTTCGGTGGTGCTCACGCTGGTGTCCGATCCGATATGGTCCGTCCTGGTTGTGACCATCACGGATACTGGTGTGTGGCACTGCGCGGAACACCAGTCATAGTCGAACGTCACCTTCACGCCGGGTCTCGCAGAATCCTGTTCAATGGATCTGCCCAGACTGTCGTATAGCGTCGTGTTAATCAGCCCATCGATGCCCGTATCGGTAGCCTTCTGGCCGAAGCGCTTGTCCCAGCTCGTGGTTGCATACTTGCCCAGCATCAAAGCCAAGGGGGTCTGCGTGCTGACCGGGTACAGGCCGTCATTGTCGTAGGTGGTCTTGGTCTCGCGCGAAGTGAAACCCTGCCCCTCTATCAACACGTCACTGCGGTTGCCGAAGGCGTCGTATTGGTAGGTCTTGGTGACTTGGACGGCCGGGTCTTGCGCGTTCGAGACATCCGTCTTCAGCAGACAGCTTCCGTCAGTAGTATAGGTATAAAGATGCTTCAGCGCGCCTGCCCCATCCGCACCGGATAGGTTCGTATCGACCTCGCTAAGCATGCTGAGACACCAGTTGGATATGGAATCGGAATCGTAATGGCTCACGGTCTCGATGACGTGCGTATCGCCGCCGTTGCCGTTGTCGGTGGTGACCTTGACGTCCTGTATTTCCCCCCAAGGCGTATAGTTGTTTAACGTCGCTACCTCTTTATAAAGTTGATGCGTATCGAGCGAATAGAGCAGCTCGTCGCTCGTCTTGACGAAGGGAAACACAGTGACGCCCGTGGTGGCGCCGCTGGCATCTAGCGCCGGTACCAGATTGTCCAGACTGCTAGTAGTTTTGCGTGTGTAGCTCGAGGGACTCAGCAGGGCCGGCGGCACCGGTGGATTAGTCGGGCAATCCATGTCGTCATTCGCAGGATCAACGACGCACTTGTTCGCAAAATTGGCGGCGAGACCCGCCCTGCCGACCAGCTTGGGCTGAGTGGCCTTGAGTGCTTCCACCGACTTCGTGACCATGCCGATGTAAGGCCAGGTCTGGGAGCTATACGTTTCGGTGATGATCCCAGTATTACTGTTATAGGCCTGGACCACAGCGAAGCCCAAGGAACCACGCCCGACCGTGCTGGTGCGGGAACCCCAATAGGCGTAGCTCGTATAGACCATGCCCTGGTCGCTGATTGTGCTGAGTGTGCCATCCGAGGCGCCGAACTGTTTGACGACATAGTTCGGGCCCAGGGACGGCTGCATCGTGTCCAGATCTATCGGGGGCAGATTGGAATCGCTGCCATAGACGGCGGCGTAGACGTCGTCCAACGCAGCATAGCCGATCACCGTCTGCGCGCCCTGACCATTCTGTACCTGGGTCACGAGATCGGGCATCTCATCGGAGTTGCCAGCATAGTCGTACCAGTACGAACCCGAGACGAACATGAGGTCTTCGAAGCCATCGCTGTCGATGTCCATCACACGACCGTTGTTGAAGGTCGTGGAGGCATCGAAATGTGTGTTGATGGGGTTCATGTTCGTCCCATCGGAACGGAGCACCCACCAAGTGTTGCCGTGGGGGATGATGGCATCGTCCAGGCCGTCGCGGTCGTAGTCCAGCGGCTGGGTGTAGTTTTCCTCGTGGTTCGCGGCCGAGAAACCGGACCAGGAATAGCGCCAGTTGGCGCCGTGGTTGATGTCCAGCTCCCACTCGTAGTTATTGGTGGCGGTCATCACGACACGCAGGATGTCCGTCAGGCCGTCACCGTTGGCATCGATGAAAACGGGGTAATCAGCCTTGATATCGCCCGAGGTGACCGGCGCCAGAGTCTGGCCGTTCCAGGTGAATACGCCTGAGTTGGCCCAGCACGGATCGACGTTGGTGCAACCCTGGCTGGTGATGTAGATGTCGGGCTTGCCGCCACCAGTGAAGTTGATGGGCAGGAAACGCTGCGTATCACTGACCTGGATGTTGGTCTGGATCTGTGTATAGGCGGCAAGGGATGGGTCGTAGTAGATGATCCAGATTACCTGCTTACCGCTGGAATTCGCATTGCGGTAGATGAGATCCAGGTGGCCGTTCCCATCCAGGCTCACCAAGGCCGGGCTCTTGGACGCGCCCGCCACGGGCCAAGCGAGTGTGCTGCCCTCGTTGACGATGCAGGTCTGGTGCGCAGAACCGGTCAGACCCTGGCAGTCCGGATTGAGCATGGTCATCATGGCCGGCGAACCCAGGCCCACGCCGGTTGAGGTGTAGAGTTCCCAGTAATTGTTGACAGGGTTGCCGCCACTGGTGGGCACCAGCAGATCGCTCTTGCCGTCGCCGTTGAAGTCCGCCATCAGGGCGTGCGGCGCATCGGTGTTCAGATAGACCGACGTGGTCGTCGGGGCGTTGGGATTGTCCCCGAACCTGATGTGCCAGTGGCCATCATCCGAAGAACTCGTGTCGGTATACAGATAGTCGGGAATGCCATCGCCGTCCAAGTCCCCGAACTGCAGATTGTTCACGCCTGCGGGGAAGCGGGTGTTGATGGAACTTGAATTGAAGCCGGCGATGCCCTGGCTCCAAGTGAACTTTGTGGGCTTCAGGCACAGACCGTCCGCGCCGCACTGCTGGACGCTCGTGAGCTGGCTACGGTTCGTGGATCTGCCTTGCTGGTAGGTGAACCCATACGTCATCACCAAGTTGCCGTACTCGTAGGTCGAGATCTTCACCAAGCGCTGAGTGGAGTTCTGCTGGCGCGCGCTGGTCCCATACTTGCCGATGTAACCGGACCGCGCATCGGGACGGGCTTCGTAGGTAAAGATCACCGAACCGACGGTGGTGCCGGCGTTGTTGCCGTAGTCGATCTCGCTGATGAGGGGTTCGCCGGGATCGCTGTTATCGTAGTGGTAAGTGATGGTGTTATTAGACTCATCCATCACCTTGCTCATGGGCCAGGAGATCTTGCTGCCGTCCGACGCCGTCACCGAAGTATCGTCGGTATCGCCGAAATAGCGATGCTGGTGCGAAGCATCGAGGCTGTCGAACCAATCCGGTCCGGACCCCGCCGTGCCGTGCGAGGTCACCTTCTGGAAGGTATCCATCTCAGTACGATAGGTCGAACCGCCCACCGACATCAGCCGTCTACCATCGATGCAGAAGCGGTCGGTAGCAGCCATGGTCACGCCACCCACCACTCCGTCCTGAGCGAGTGTGCGGGGGCACCGCGAGATGGCCGAGAGGCCGCCCAACGACCAGCCAATACCCATGAAGCCGTTGCCGCTATGACTCGAATAGGCGAGATGCATGTCAGGCTGCAAGCCATTGATGCCCGGCGGCAGCTGGAGGGTCATCTGATAGTTGGCTCCGCCACTCACATCGACGCTGAACTCGCCTGGGATCGAACCCGGCTCGCCTTGGGTGGGGACCGGCTCGGCACTGCCGTCATCCGGCGGCACGAGTGTATCCAGTGTGTGGTCCGCCACCATATAGACGGCATCGTTGTAGAACGTGGCGATGGCGTTGGGTGTGTCAAAGCTTGTGGACTGGAGATAGAGGCCGGAGGTGGAAATCTGCCGTCCCGTGGCGGGATCCGCCAATGGTCCATTGAAGTATCCCGCGACGATCGTGGTGTTGCCCGCGGACCAGTTGATACCGGAATTGCCATCCTGCCAGGTACCTACGATGGTTCCCAGCAATTTGGTGCTGGACTTGGTCACGAGCCAAGTACTCCCTCCCGCGCTGATGGACTGCAGCAGCACATCCGCTTTCCCGTCGCCGTCGAAATCGCCCACGATCACATTGTGCGTCTCGGGCGACCAATCGGCCCCGCCGGTACCGATCTGGTTCCATGTCTGGCCGACCGCATCAAGCTGACCGGCCGGGCTGGAACCGGCATCCGCGAGCACGATGCCATACGGGTCGCCGCTCGAACGCCCGATGGGAGCGTCGAGAGGCAGGAATAGCATGGAGATGTTGGGACGCGGGACGACCAGCAGGTCATCGCGACCGTCACCGTTGAAGTCGCCGGCATAGATGAGCGCATCGTCGGAAGTCCATGCGAACCCCAGCAGGTGGGTCGCGCCGAGCCAGCTCTTGATCAGGGTGAAACCCGTGCCAGTGGATACGAATTCCGCGGCCTTGTTGCCTATGTGCGCAGGCTGCATGAAAACGTCGGCCTTGCCATCGCCGTTGAAGTCACCTATCACCAGATGATGATCGTCTTCGTACCAGGAATAGCCGTAGGTATTGGACGTGAAGGTGGCATTAACCGTCGTGAAGGTGCCACTCGCGTTCTGCAGTAGCAGGTAGGCCATATCCTGGCTGCGGCTCTGGACCAGGAGATCAGCCCTACCGTCGCCATTGAAGTCGGCGGCGTAGATGTTGTCCTCGGAGACGTCCCAGGCTATGCCGAGATAGCCGCGTGACCAACTCTGCTTGAGGATCGATGGCTGACCGTTGCCGTCGGTAAGCACGATCTGGACGGTGCCGTCATACGCGATGGACTGGACCAGTAGGTCGGCCTTGCCGTCACCGTCGAAATCGGCGGCGATCATCTTCACGTCCTGGCTGCTGTAGTCGTTCGCGAACGCCGACTGCGGGCTGATCAGCCCGGCCACGCACAGCATGACGAAAGCAAAGGCGGAATGAAGATGTTTGCAAGATGACATGACTGACCCCTTTTCGCTCTAAATCCGCTTGTCCCGCGGCCTCAATCAGACCCTCGAACCCCATGGCGTCCGCGCCAGACGGCTCCACGCCGTTGGATGTGCATGCCCCGACGACCTGCCCGTACCGCGGAACCTTCGGTTCCGCGGGACTGCGTGCGGTCGCGAATCGACAGATCAGGTACCGCCGATTCGGAGCACCTTGATCTCACACTGGCTGTTCAGCAGGTACTGATCGTCTACCTGCACATAGACTTCCTTGCCCAGGGTGAATGCGGTGAGAGCTATCGAGAACACCCGGTCGGCCGCAGGGTTCGTGCCATCGGCGTTGCGCTGGATCCGCAGCTGCACCTGACCAGACGTGCCGCAGATCGGCCCCAGGGTGCTATCAACGGTTATGGTGATGGTGTCTGACCAGCCGCCAGCAATATTGCTGAACGCGCCGATGCTATAGACGGTGCCTGTGGCTCCGTATGGAGTCGCCGAAGCGGTGTTCGAGACGCCTGCCAGTGCGAACACCAGGACGATGCCAGCCATGTTCCGAATTTTCATCTGTGCTGCTCCTTGGACTAAAGAATGAGTGTACGTGCCCGGTCTCCCACGCAACGGACTGGCGGCTGGTCAGCCGCGCGGTCCGGCGCGTGTCGCCGGATATGAACTGTCTGCTTTGGATCCCCATTGCAGCATCTCTGCCGCATTACCCACATCGCCTGTTCGCGTCTTCCAGTGAGCCGTGGTGACGTTAGGTGCGCGAATGATTGGCCATCGCAAATGCATTCGTCAAGTGCATCGGACGCAAAAATCATGCGATGCGATCGGCTTTTTGAGAATTATCCTTGTCGCACCAAGAAGTTATCTATCATTGCAGCGGTATTCTCTCTAAAGTGCCAGTGGAACTGAGGTTTAGAATCATTCCATGAAGTGACCCTATTACCATATAAGGATGCAAAAGCCTTGAGGAGCGCGCGCCACTTAACCGGTCTTAGCGCGCTGCAACAGTGATGTGACTGGAATCCCAGAAATGACTTCCGCAACGACGGCACAACTGTGAGGACCGGTATCGCCACACGTGGTCTGGGCTATACTCGCGCGGACAAGGCTACATCCCTCAATGGCGTCGCTGATGTTGCGCAAATCAACCCTATACGCCTGGTTCAAGGCGATCATGAGCTTGCGAACGACTGTGCTCGCAACGCTTTGCTGCATCCTGTCGACTGAATTGACTGTGCTCCTGCCGGTCCGTGCAGCGGCCACCTTCAATCCTGCACAACAGGCGCCGGTTACGCCTGACAAGCCGTCGCCGGAGCAGTTGGCCGGCGGGATAGCGTCTAGACATCTCTTCGGCATGCCGACGCCTTCCCTCGCTTCGGCCGTGCCGAGCGCCAGAGGTCTAGGCGGCTACGCGCTGACCGGAATACTCTTCTCCGACACGGAGACGGATAGCAGGATATTGGTCTCGGGATCCGGCGGAACATCGATACTCGCGGTGGGCGATAGTCTCCCCGACGGCACCCGCCTGCTGGCCGTACACGCGGAGGAAGCGGTGTTCGCCCGTGGCGATCATGCTTTCTCGGTGCCGAATCCCCAGCACCTGGCAGCACTGGACAAACGTATCCCAGTCCTGTCGGTGGACTGGGCTTGGGATTCAAATGCGCCTGTGACTGCGGAGCCGCCTCAGACAGGTTCGACCTTCTCGCGGATGCATTCCCTGAGGGCGATCCTGCTCAAAAACGCCGGCGATGCGGCTTCATCGCAAGCACCCGCTGACTCGGCGACGGATCCCTCAGCAGACCACTCTTAAGGCCTGCCCCTAGGATGGCTGGCGCCTGTCAGGATTCAGATAACAGTCCCCGCAGGGAATCGAGATAAGCCTTGCCACGCGCCACCCGCTCCTCTGCGGTGGGCGGCGGGGCGCTGTCGTCGGACAGCAGGTCCTCCTGGGGCAGTTCCTTCAGGAAGCGGCTCGGCTCGCAGCTGATCACGTCACCGTATTTCTTGCGTTTGTCGGCGTAGGTGAGCGTCAGCGTCTGGCGCGCACGGGTGATGCCCACGTAGCAGAGACGGCGTTCCTCCTCAAGGCTGTCCCCCTCCAGGCTGTTGCGGTGCGGCAGGATCTCCTCCTCCATGCCCACCAGGAACACGTGGGGGAACTCCAGGCCCTTAGCCGCATGCAGCGTCATGAGCTGCACCGCGTCCCCGTCCTTCTCGTCGGCATTGCGGTCCAGCATGTCCATGAGTGCGAGCTTGCCCAGGGTGTCCGCCAGCGTGCCCGCTTCGCCGGCGATGGGCCGTTCCAGCCACTGCACGAACTCCTGCACGTTCTCCCATTTGCGGTCGGCGGTGGGGATGTCCTTGGCGCTGTCCTTGAGCCAGCCCTCATAGCCGATGTCCTCCAGCATCTGGCGCACCAGGCCTGCGGCGGGCTCGCTCTCCGCTGCCTCGGCGGTCTTGGAGACCCAGGTGGCGAACTCATGCAACTTGTCGGCAGCCCGCTCCTGCACTTCGCCGCGCAGGCCCGCTTCGAAGCAGGCGGCGAAGAGGCTCATGTGCTTCTGGCCGGCGTAGGCGCCGAGTTTCTCGAGCGTCACAGGTCCCAGCTCGCGCCGCGGCAGGTTCACGATGCGCAGGAAGGCGGAGTCGTCCTCCGGGTTCACCAAGAGGCGCAGGTAGGCCACCAGGTCCCGCACCTCGCCCCGGTCGAAGAAGGAGGTCCCGCCGGAGATGTCGTAGTTGAGCTTCTGTTCACGCAGGGCCTTCTCGAACAGCCGCGACTGGTGGTTACTCCTATAGAGGATGGCGAAGTCGCCGTTCCTGCTCTTGTACTTGAGCTTATGGGCGGTGATCTCGGTGGCGATGCGCTCCGCCTCGCCGTGGGCATCCGGGCAGGCCACCACCCGGATGGGCTCGCCCTCGCCGAGATCGCTCCACAGTTGCTTCTCGAAGAGATGCGGGTTGTTGGTGATGAGCTTGTTCGCGACCCGCAAGATGCGGCGGGTGGAGCGGTAGTTCTGCTCCAGCTTCACGACCTTCAAGGTTGGGAAATCTTCTTTGAGCAAAGACAGGTTCTTGGGCTCGGCCCCACGCCAGGAATAGATGGACTGGTCGTCGTCCCCCACCGCCGTGAAGGCAGCGCGGGCCCCGGCCAGGAGCTTCAACAGGCGGTACTGGGCGGCGTTGGTGTCCTGGTATTCGTCCACCAGCAGGAACCGCAGCCGGTTCTGCCATTTCTCGCGGGCTTCCGCGTCGCCTTCCAGGAGATGCACCGGCTTCGAGATAAGGTCGTCGAAGTCCATGGCGTTGTAGGCCTGGAGGTTGCGCTGGTAATCGAGGTAGAGCCGCGCGTGGCGACGGCTGTGGTCGTCCTCGGCCTTCTTCACCGCCTCTTCAGGGGTTAGGAGACCGCTCTTCCAGGCGGAGATCTGCCACTGGGCCCGCTCCAGCACTTCTGCCTTGTCGTTGCGGTCCACCTTCAGCAGTTCCCGCAGGAGCGACATGCTGTCTTCCGCGTCGAACAGGGTGAAGCTGCGCCGGTAGCCGATGCGGGCATGCTCCTCCCGCAGGATGCGCATGCCGAGCGTATGGAAGGTGGAGACCGTGAGCCCCTGGGCACGCTCGTCCGAGAGGAGTTCGCCGACCCGCGCCTTCATCTCCCGCGCCGCCTTGTTGGTGAAGGTGACCGCCGCGATGGCATCCGGCTTGATACCGCAATCGCCCACCATGTGGGCGATCTTGCGGGTGATGACCCGGGTCTTGCCGCTGCCGGCGCCCGCCAGCACCAGCAGGGGTCCTTCGAGATAGGTGACGGCGGCGCGCTGAGCGGGGTTCAGACGGTCGAGGGAGGAGATGCGCGCCATGGCGCCATTGTAGCGGTGCAATCCTGGCATCGCTGCGGAATATTTTCCGCGGGCGGGCTTGCGTCCGCGACAGCTTTGTCCTATCCGCCTGTGCAGCTGTCGCGGATGTGCAGCGCCGCCAGGCCGCGCTTCTGCAGCGGCGATGCTATCGGTCCCCACGCCGAGGTCTCGTCGTCGCCATGAAAGAAAGCAGACAAGGGCTGCCCTGTCGCCGCCAGGTCTTCCATGTAGAAGATGATCGACTCGTGCAGTCTGGTGGGATCGGGCACGGTGGCGAGGCGTTCCACCATCCAGCTGTCCGGGAACGTATAGCCGTGGCCGCGGAGATAAGCTGCCGTGAGAGCCACCTCATGGTCGGGCGCCTGACGTATCTCATCTGCATCGCTGAAAGCGAATTGGCTCTCGCGCCAGCGGATGCCGCCGATCTCGGGGCCATCGATGCGGTAGCGATAGGTCTCCGTGCTGCCGGGTAGTATCGACTCGAACTGGAGTACCACGAGACGGATGATCCGATGCCCTTGGATCTCGGCGAAGAGATGCCGGGTGCCGCCCGCCACCGGCTTGATCTCGAAATCGTGGCTGCCGAGATATCGGAAAGACGCGGGCAGGTCCACCGTCATGCATGGGAATGCGCTCGACACCAGTCGTGAACCTTCCGCATGGCGTGCAGTGTCCGCGCCGGACGCTGTAGCGGACACAAGGGCGCACAAACACGATGACAGTAGCCATATCTTGCGCATCGAGATGCTCCTCCAAGCCCTGTGGATTAGGGATGGGACAGAGCGCATGGGCATTGGTTCCTCAAGATGCAGTAGCGTGCGGTATATTTAGATGGCGCAGTTTCGTGAGTGCGGTCTTGTAGCATCCGGAGATGTGTGTCTCGGTGTAATCGGGAGAGAGTCCATGACACGCAAGCTATCCTCTATCCTGTTCCTGTTCACCGCTCTCAGCATCGCCTTGGGAGCCTTCGGTCACGGCCCCCAATGGGAGAAGCATTTTCACCCGGCTCTCGCGGGCACGCCCCCGGAGATTGTCGGTGTGATCGAATACGTCTGGTATTGGGTCAGCGCCAGCATGGTCGCTTTCGGACTCATGCTGCTGTGGCTGTGGTGGTTACTCCTGCGCGGTCGCCCGGCGCCGCTCTGGGTAGCCTGGGCCATCGGTGCGTTCTATATAGTCGAGGGTCTATACGGCGTGCTGCTCTTCGGCAGGTTCTACGGCATTTTTATCGTACAGGGCACGCTGGTATGGCTGTGCACCTGGATGTTGCGCCCAACCCGCTAAGCCAACCAAGGGTTCTCCTGTATCCAACGGCGCTTGGCTTCGCGCTCGAGCTGTTTGAGCGCGGCTTCCAGTTTCAAGGCTTCACTCTTGGAGACGCAGACGCGGGCCGCAGCGACGCGCTTCGGCTTATCCATGCGGAAGTATTTCGCACCCTTGCCTGCCGCATGCTGCCGGAAGCGGCGCTCGATATCGTTGGTCACCCCCGTGTACCAGGCACCGCTCTCGCACTCGATGATGTAGACCCACCAATCCGGAACCATCGTGCAGCGACCACTTCACCCAGGATGGCGCGAGTATCCGGCTTCAGGCTGCCACCAACAAGCGCGCCACCGGAGGCGCATAATCAGCCGATGTTGGTATAGGGGGATGACCCTGATGACCGCGATTTCGAAGACCAAAATCACCGCCGGGCGCAGCGCCCCGCTGCCACTCATCGTCGTACAGCGCGCGTCCGGGACGCCGGTGTTCCGCCAGATCTACCAGGCCCTGCGCCAGTCCATCCTCACGGGACAGCTCGTGCCTGGCAGCCGTTTGCCGCCCTCGCGTGCCCTGGCCGACGAACTCCGGGTGGCGCGCACCACGGTGGTGCTCGCCTATGAACACCTGGAGGCGGAAGGATACGTGGCAGGCCGGGGTTCCGCCGGCACCTTCGTCGCCGTGCTTCCACTGCCCGCAAGACGCCTGCCGGCGAAACCAACGAAGAGTCCACGCAAGCCCGCCCCGCTGACACAGGATGAGATGGAGCACGCACCGCTCCAGCCCGCCCCGGTGCCGTTCCGCATCGGCGAGCCCGCATTGGATGAGTTTCCGCTGCGGCTCTGGACGCGGCTGCACACGCAGGCAGCGCGCAGTTCCGCGCGGACCCTGCTGGGCTACGGCGACCCCGCCGGGTACCTGCCGCTACGCCGCGCCATCGCCGGATACGTGGGCGTCTCACGCGGTGTCTCCGCCGACACCGAACAAGTGATCCTGGTGCGCGGGGCACAGCAGGCCATGGACCTCGCCGCACGCGTGCTGCTGCACCCGGGCGATAAGGCTTGGGTGGAGGATCCGGGTTACCTCGCCAACCGCAACCTGGTGGAACTGGCTGGCGCGACGCCGGTGCCCGTGCCGGTAGATGCGGATGGCCTGGTGGTGGAGGCGGGGATCCGCGCGGCGCCGGATGCCCGCATGGCCTGCATGGCGCCTTCGCATCATTTCCCGCTCGGACGCACCTTGTCTTTGACGCGGCGCCTGGCCTTGCTCGACTGGGCGCAGCGTGCGGGTGCCTGGGTGGTGGAGGACGATTTCGACAGCGAGTTCCGCTACACGGGGTTCCCCATCGCTTCCCTGCAGGGGCTGGATACCGCGGGACGCGTCATCTACATCGGCACCTTCAGCAAGACGCTGTATCCCGCGCTGCGGCTGGGCTACCTGATCCCGCCGCCGGAACTGGTAGGGCGTTTCCTGGATGCGCGGCGCGCGATCGATCATCTCGCGCCCACGCTGGAACAGGCGACGCTCACCGAGTTCATCGAAGGCGGCCATTTCACGCGACACGTGCGGCGCATGCGCGAACTCTATCGGGAGCGCCAGGAGATCCTATTGGAAGCAGCCGCACGGGAACTCCAGGGGTTGTTGCGTGTGGACGCAGCGGATACGGGCATGCATGCGCTGGGCTGGTTGTTGCAGCGCGGTTCTGATGATGCCGACGTGTCCCGAGCCGCGCGGCGCCAGGGCATCGAGGCACCACCTCTCTCGCGCTACTGCCTGCAGGCCAAGCTGCCGCCCGCCATCCTGCTGGGGTTCGCGGCACTCCGGCCCCGTGAGCTGCAGGCTGGGGTGCGTGGCCTACGTGAAGTGCTGCGTCCGCTACGCTGAAGACGAGAGGCTCAGACTTTCCGGATGTATTGCACGAAGTCCTGCTCGAGCCGGTAGCCTTCGCTCTCATATAGGTAACGCGCACCCGCATTAGACCTCGCTGTCTCCAACTGGAGAGACACTGCGCCCAACTCACGCGCGGTGGTATGCACGTCCTGTAACAGGGTGCGGGCGATGCCTCGGCGGCGCGCCTCGGGACAGACGTAGAGGTCATTCAGGATGAACGTCGGCCGCATGCTCAGGGATGAAAAACTGGGATAGAGCTGCACGAAGCCCAGCACGGGTCCCGCTCCGTCGGCGATCGCGTATAGCACCAGCGAATCCTGATCCTCCAGGCGCTGTCGCAGGAAGCGCTCCGCGCCTTCCGGGTCCGGGCGCCATCCATAGAAACCCCGGTAGCTGTCGAAGAGCGGCGCAAGCCGCGCGCTGTCTGCGGCCGTAGCACGCAACGTGGTGATGGTGGTCATGGTCTGCTCCTGCGGCCCCAAGACCAGGGCCGACGCGCGCAGGCTACCGGCACGTACGCCGCAGGGTAAGGTCCAAGATGCGGCGCATCGGCCCGACCAAGCCTCTCGCAGCGCCTGGTCTGGATCGGCTTTGGTCTGGTCCAAGCAGCATATGTTGGCTCTTTCACGAGTCCAGGCACCGGCACACACTCCGCGCATAGGGACGCCTCCTGCGTGCCTGCTATCGATGAGGCATGCATCAGCCGTCTCATAAGGAGTTTCCAATGCGTGGGGTGAAGGCGTTTCTCATATCGGCCCTTTGTGCCGCCGCCATGGCCATGATGGTGGTCGCGGTAGCAGCGGACGCTCCTGCTGCTGCCGCCGACCTCGAGACCCATCCCCTCGGCACCTGGGGCGTGGAACTCAGCGATCGCGACCCGACGATCAAGGCCGGTGATGACTTCTACCTCTCGCAGAACGGCGGCTGGATCAAGCGCCAGCTCGACGACAATCAATTGCGTGCCTACTGGCGCGACTTGCGTCGCCTGGCACCCCGGCGCGTGGCGGCGGTGCTCACCGAGATATCAGCGCGCACGGACCTGGAACCAGGCAGTGCGGAAGAGAAAGCCAGTGCCTTCTACCGCGCTTTCTTGGACACCGGCCGCATCGACGTTGCGGGCGTCGGGGCGCTCAAGCCTGAACTGGAGACCATCCGGGCGGCCAGCGACCTCTCGGCCATGGCCGCTGTGATGGGCTACGACGCGGGCCCTGGCATCCAACGTTCGCTCTTCAAGCAGGTACTGACCCAGCGCGCCCTGTTCAACCTGGATATAGCGCAGGACCGTGTGCATACCGACCGCTACACGGTCTACCTGGGCCAAGGCGGGCTTCTCATGCCCGGACCGGAGTACTACCTCGATCCCAAGCTCGCCGACTTCAAGAAGACCTATCAGGATTACGTCGAGAAGATGCTGACGCTCGCAGCGTGGCCGGACGCGAAGGCACGCGCCGCCGACGTGGTCGCTTTCGAGACGCGTGTGGCGGGAGTGAGCTGGTCCCATGAGCAGCAACTCGATGCCGTGAAGACCTACAATCCGATGCGGGTGACTGAGCTGCGCAAGTCCGCGCCGGGCTTCGACTGGACCGCCTTCTTCAAGGCGGCCGGCCTCACCGGCGTCGATGAGGTGGTGGTGGATGCCAAGGACGCCATCCCCAAGATCGCGGCGGTCTACGCGTCCACCCCGATCGCGGTGCTGCGGGCCCGCCAGGCCTTCGCCGCCGTGGACGAGAATGCTCCCTACCTGAGCACCCCCTTCGCCGATGCGAACTTCGAGTTCCGTACCCGCGTCTTCCTGGGCGCCTCTTTCCCGCGCCTGCCGCGCGATGTGCAGGCCGAGTCGGCCCTGGAGCTGTTCATCCCCGACATCCTCGGCAAGTTCTATGTGGATCACTACTCATCGCCTGAAGCGAAAGCACACGTCGAACAGATGGCCGAGTACATGCGTACCGCTCTGGACACGCGCCTGCAGCATCTGGCCTGGATGAGCACGGCGACGCGGGCCAAGGCCCGGGCGAAACTGGCCCGGATGCGCATCAAGGTGGGTTATCCGGATCACTTCGACGACTACCGGGGACTGGATCTCAGCGACAGCGATCTCTACGGCGACGTGGTCCGGGCCAAGGCCTACAACTGGCGGACGCTGGTGACCCGCCTGCACAAGCCCTTCGACCGGGATCTATGGTTCTCGGTACCCGAGTACCCGAACTACAACTTCCTCGACACCACCGACACGGTGGAGATCCCCGCGGCATTGCTACAACCGCCCTTCTTCGACCTTAGGGCCGATGATGCGGTCAACTATGGAGCCGTCGGTGCATTGCTGGCGGAATCGATGTACGGTGCCTTCAGCATGACGGGGCGGCACTTCGATGCCGATGGCAAACTCCACGACTGGTGGACACCGGCGGAGAACGCCTACTTCGACAAGGAGTGCGCCAAGCTCAGCGCGCAGTATTCAGCTGTCGAAGCATTGCCGGGCCTGCATGTGCAGGGACAACTGGTGCTGAACGAGGCGGTCATGGACCTGGGCGCCATGCAGCTGGTACTGGACGCCTACCGTCTCTCGCTCCATGGCAAGACGCCCCCGGTGCTGGACGGTTTCACCGGGGACCAGCGGGTCTACCTGGGGCGTGCGCAGATGTGGCGCGTGCGGTTCCCTGAAGCGTTCATCCGTAACCTGGTCGCCACCGGCGCCAACGCACCGCCCTTCATGCGCATCAACGCTTCGCTGCGCAACATAGATGATTGGTACACGATCTTCGACGTCAAGCCGGGCGACAAGATGTATATCGCGCCGGAAGACAGGGTGCGCCTGTGGTGAAGGGCGCTTCGCCGCCCCATCGCTGACTAGATTTGGCGGAAGTGAAAAAGACTGGCCGCGCATCCCGCAAGGGATACGCGGCCAGATCACATCAAGACATGGTCACTTGTGGCTGGAACCGATGAACTTGGCCACGTTGTCGTGCAGCATCTTCAGGCTGTCCAGGTTCACGTACACCATGTGACCGGCCGGATAGAAGCCGTAGGAGATGTTCTTCTGCAACGCCTGCGCCATCGGCAGGTGGTGCATCACGTACACCGCCGAGTAGTAGGGCGTCGCCAGGTCGTAGTAACCCGCGTTCAGCATCACCTTCATGTCCGGGTTCTGGGTCATGGCGGCGGCCAGGTCCGGCATCACGTTCACGCCGAAGGGCAGCGGCGGCGCGCCGGGCTGGGCGTGCTTGAAGTCCCAGTTGTTGCCCACGTCGCCGCTCACCGGCACGTAGACCAGATCCTGGCCGAACTTGAGCTGGTTGCGCTCGTAGTCGTTGAAGAGCGAGACGATGGGCGAGCCGATGGCCGCGGACTGCGGATCGTAGGAGGCGAACTCACCCAGCGGATCCAGGGCCGGACCGGCATAGCGGGTGTCGAAACGTCCGGTGGTCTCGTCGCTGTCCTGCAGCAGCTGCTGCTCGAAATGCGGCCCGGCGACGCGCAGGTTGGCCTTCATCAGGTAATCCACCGGCAGGCCGATGTAGCCGGACATCTTCTGGGCGATCTCGCGCTTCTTGTCGGCGGAAAGTTCGGAACCCTGGTTCAGGGCCGACAGGTAATCACCCATCGCGAACTGCTCCACCTCATGCAGGTAGGTGGGGAGATCGCTGAAGCTGGTGCCGGCTTTCTTGTGGTACCAGGCGCTCGCCGCCAGGGTCGGCAGGTTCACGGCGTAGGGCAGGTCCACGCCCGGGTTGATCTGCGGGAAGTCGGCGTTGAGGTCGAAGTTGAGGATGGCCGACAGCAGGATCACGCCGTTCAGGTCCACAGAATCGTTGACGAGGTCGTTCGCCACCACTGCCGAGCGCGGCGTGCCGTAGCTCTCGCCGAAGAGATACTTCGGGCTGTTCCAGCGGCTGTACTTGGTCAGGAAGCGCTCGATGAACTGGGTGAAGGCACGGCCGTCCTGGTCCACGCCGTAGAAGTCCTTGGCCTCGCCCTTGCCGCCCGCGTCCTTGTCCAGCACGCGGCCGAAGCCGGTGCCCACCGCGTCCACGAACACGAGGTCAGTGGCGTCCAGCAGGCTGTATTCGTTGTTAACCAGCTGATAGGCCGCGGGTGCGGTGTGCTTGGCATCGCCGAGCAGCGCGCGCTTCGGGCCGAAGGAGGCCATGTGCAGCCAGATGGTGGAGGAGCCGGGGCCGCCGTTGTAGATGAACATGACGGGGCGGCTGGTGGCGGAAGCGCCGTTGGCGAGGTAGGCCACGTAGGACATGCTCGCGGTGGGCTCGCCCTTGTCGTTCTTCAGTACCAGGGTGCCGGCATTGGCGGTGTAGGCGATGCTCTTGCCGCCCACCGTGACCGAGCCCTGTGTGGCGGATTGCTGGTCCGTGGTGGCCGCGGCAGGCGCGGCAGGCTTGGCATCGTCCGCCAGGGCCGGCAGGCTCGCCATCAGGCCCAGCACCAGCGTGCCGAGGATCTGTGCAGATTTCATGGGAACACTCCTGAGGTGGTTCTATGGATCGTTCTTGGAATTGGGTCCGGAAAGACTACTCCCCGCCGGCTTGGACCGCGCCGACGGGCATAAATTCCCTGTATCAGCCGAGCGTCTTGTGCCGGTCCAGTACCCTATACCCGACAGCTTCAGCCACGTGTGTGCTGCTGACGTCTTCTGCACCGGCGATGTCGGCGATGGTACGGGCCACCTTCAGGATGCGGTGGTAGGCACGAGCCGAGAGACCGAGCTGTTCCATGGCCCGCTCGAGCAATTGCTGCCCTGCCTGGTCGGGCTTGCAGTGCTTGTTGACCTCCCGTGTGGCGAGGCGCGCGTTGGGTTTCCCGGCGCGCGTGAGTTGCCGTTCCCGGGCGCTGGTGACGCGCAGCATCACTTCAGCGCTGGTCTCGCCGTCCGGCGGCGTATCGGGCCTGAGCGCCTCGCGCGCGACCCGCGGCGCTTCCACGTGCAGATCGATACGGTCCAGGAGCGGGCCTGATACCTTCGACCGATATCGTTGCACCTGGTCCGGCGTGCAGCGGCAGCGGCCGGAGGGATCGCCGAGATAACCGCAGGGGCAGGGGTTCATGGCGGCGATGAGCTGGAACGCCGCCGGGAACTCCGCCTGGCGCGCGGCGCGGGACACCACGATGCTGCCGCTCTCCAGGGGTTCCCGCAGCACTTCCAATACCTTGCGGTCGAACTCCGGCAGTTCGTCCAGGAACAGCACGCCGTGATGGGCGAGCGAGATCTCGCCAGGACGAGGGAAAGATCCGCCACCCACCAAGGCCACGGCGGACGCCGTGTGATGCGGGTTCCGGTAAGGCCGCTTGCGCCAGTGTTCCGCGTGGAAACCCGTGTCGCTGATGGAGGCGACGGCCGCGGTCTCCAGGGCTTCGTCTTCGGTCATGGGCGGGAGTATCCCGGGCAAGCGGCTCGCCAGCATGCTCTTGCCCGTGCCGGGCGGTCCGACGAACAGCAGCGAATGCCCGCCGGCGGCAGCTATCTCCAGCGCACGCTTGGCCTGATGCTGGCCGCGCACGTCCACCAGGTCTTCATAGCGGGGATGGAAGGAACTCAAGGCAGAGACGTGAGCTTCGATGCGCTGCCGGCCCGTGAGATGGGCGCATACATCCAAGAGATGTCGCGCACCGAGTATGGTGACACCCGAGACCAGGGCTGCCTCGTCCGCGTTCTCCAAGGGCACCAGTAGGGCACGCCCCGCCTTGCGGGCCTTGAGTGCCGCCGGAAGGGCTCCGCGCACGGGGCGCAGCTCGCCGCTCAAGGAAAGCTCGCCCAGGAACTCGATGTCTTTCAGGGCGGCGGCGTCCAGCTGGCCGGAAGCGGCGAGGATGCCGAGAGCGATCGGCAGGTCGAAACGTCCGCCTTCCTTGGGCAGATCAGCGGGGGCGAGGTTGACGGTGAGCTTGCGGGCGGGGAAGTCGAAGCGGGAGTTGATGAGCGCGCTTCTGACCCGATCCTTGCTTTCCCTCACCGCGGCTTCCGGCAGGCCCACGATGTTGAGCGCGGGCAGCCCATTGGATTGATGGACTTCTACCGTGACGAGAGGTGCGTCTACGCCGGCTTGCGCGCGGCTGTATATCTTGGCTAGCACCGCAGCTCCCTGCTATCTGCCGCTCTTTTCCTGTTCCTGCGCGGCGAGGGCGGTCTCGAGTTCCGCCAAGCGCTGCGACAGCTCCTCCAGTTTGGTGCGGGTGCGCGACAGCACGCCCGCCTGCACGTCGAACTCCTCGCGGGTCACGAGGTCGAGCTTGCCGAGCGCGGTCTGCAGCATGGCGCGGAAATTGTGTTCCAGGTCGGACTTGAGGTCCTTGAGGCCGGGCGGGACCGAGTCCGCCAGCTTGCGGGCCAAGTCATCCAGGATCTTGGGGTCCAGTGCCATCGGCCGCCCTCGTGTGCGTAAGCGACTTTATGTTATCAGTATATAGGTATCGGGGACCGCACCGGACGGGGTGTTAGACTGTCAGCGGGCCCCAGGGAAGCGCGTTAGGGCCCCTAATCACCGGGAAATGCATATATATGAAGATGGTCGCGGCCGTCATTAAGCCTTTCAAACTCGACGACGTGCGCGAGGCGCTGTCGGACATCGGCGTGCAGGGCATCACCGTCACGGAGGTTAAGGGTTTCGGCCGCCAGAAGGGCCACACCGAACTCTACCGCGGCGCCGAGTACGTGGTGGATTTCCTGCCCAAGGTGAAGATCGAACTCGCCATCGCCGATGAACTGCTGGATCGGGTCATCGAGGCCATCATGAACGCCGCCAAGACCGGCAAGATCGGCGACGGCAAGATATTCGTCTATGAACTGGAACAGGCCATCCGCATCCGCACCGCCGAGACCGGTGCCGAAGCGCTCTAGGCCCGCCGGAGGATCCGCCATGAAGCTGAAGACCCTCGTAGCCGCATCCCTCGCTCTATCGCTGCTCGGCCTCGGTGCCGTCCGTGCCGACACGCCTATATATAAGTGGGTGGACGAGCAGGGCAAGGTGCACTACAGCACCGAACCCCACAGCGACAAGGCGCAGCAGCTGAACATCCAGAACAACGGCACGCTGCCCAACGCCAGCACCAAGCCTCTGCCCCCGGCCGCGGCCGGCCAGGCGCCCGCGGGGGCTGCCGCGGACGACGCCACGTTGCTGCAGCCGCAGCCGGGCGATTCGCCCGCCTGCAAGGCGGGCCGCGACCGGCTGTTCAAATACCTGCACGCCGACAGCCTCTATCAGCTGGACGACAAGGGCAACAAGCAGCCGCTGAGCGCGGATGCGAAGAAACAGGCACTCGATGAGGCCCGCAGCTACGTCACCCAGGCTTGCGGAGGTGGCGCATGAACGCACGCATCGCGCTCGCTTGCGGTCTTGCGCTCTTCTCCGCGCTCGCCGCCGCCGACCAAGTCTACAAGTGGGTGGATAAGGACGGCCACGTGCACTTCTCCCAGACCCCTCCGCCCAGCACGAACGTGCAGGCTCAGACGGTGGACGTGAACCCGCCGCCGCCGGACCCGACCAGCCTGCGCAACTATCAGGACCTGCAGAAACAGCAGGACGACAAGGCCAAGAAGGACCAGGCTGCCGCCGACAAGAACAAGCCGGATCCCAAGGCGGAGGCGGAGAAGAAGGAGCGCTGCGACGACCTGCGCTCGCGGCTCATCACGCTGCAGAACAGCGGCCGCGCCGCCACCGTGGACGCCCAGGGCAACATGAACTACCTGGATGACGCCGCGCGCGCGCAGCAGGAGCAGGAGATAGAGTCGGAGATAAAGTCCGACTGCGGCTCATAAGCTGCTGCGCTCGTCGGGGCGTCGTTGCGCTTCGGACTCGCAGTCGGTCACGTACACCAAGAGTACGCTCCCTCCTGTTCGCCTCGCGCGCCTAGCCCCGTCTTCGCTCGCGACGCTTATGAGTCTTCGGATACTAACGCAGAGAAGCCAAGGCTTCCTTGAGGAACGGCGGCAACACGAACGCCGTCTCATGCACCGCGGCCGAGTAATAGCGGGTCTCGAACGACTTGTCCTCCGCATCGCGGCGGCGGAAGCTGTTCAGACGCCCATCCTTCTTCGCGAGCGTCGCCGACCACCAGCCTGACGGGTAGGTGGGCTGGGGGAAGTTCAGGGTGCGGCTGTCGGCGAAGCCGGCGTTGCGCAGGGCCCGGTGCATCTCGACGATGGTCTCCGGGTAGAAGAACGGCGACTCGCTCTGCTGCACCACCAGCCCCTCCGGCCTGAGCGCACGCAGGCACTGCTTGTAGAAGTCCTCCGAGAACAGTCCTTCTGCCGGCCCCACCGGGTCGGTGCTGTCGATGATGATGATGTCGAGGCTCTGGTCCGCGGCGCCCTGCAACCAAGGGATGCCGTCGCCGAAGGTGAGCTTCGCGCGCGGGTCCACGTTGGCCTCGCAGAGTTCGGGGAAGTGCAGCTCCGCGAGCCGCGTCACCCGCTCGTCCAGTTCCACTTGCACCACCGACTCCACGCCCTTGTGCTTCAGCACCTCGCGCAGGGTGCCGCAGGCGCCGCCACCTATGATGAGCACGCGCCGGGGCGCCGGATGGGCGAACAGCACCGGGTGGGCCAGCATCTCGTGGTAGATGAAACTGTCGCGGTCGGTGACCATGACGCAGCCGTCGATGACCATCATGGTGCCGAAGCTGTCGGTCTCGTAGATCTCGACGGTCTGGTAGGGGGTCTGCTCCACCTGCAGCCGGCGGCCCTGCAGGGAGAGGGCCACGCCCTCCTGCGCCGCGATCTCGGTGAACCAGCCGCCGTCGAGCTTCATCATGCCGCGAGACTCCCCGGATATGCCGCGATTATACGGCCTGCCGGCTGGCGCCTGCCGGGCGGCCGGAAGCCGCTGAAAAACCCCCTCCCGGCGTCTTTCCACGAGCGCCGCCTTGCCGTACTCTTGCGCGATTTCCCGCCCCCAAGACAGAGCCCCGGAGAGACATGAGCCAGAACCCCGTCGAAGTCGCCCGCGAACTGTACAACGTGCTCCGCTGGGGCGACGGTTACTTCGACATCAACGCCGAAGGCCACGTGGTGGTCTACCCCACCCGCAGACGTGAGGACGGCTGCGTCGACCTCTACCGGTTGGCGAGCGAAGTGGGCAAGTGGGGACTCAATCTGCCGGTGCTGTTCCGCTTCGGCGACATCCTGCGCGACCGCGTCTCGCGCGTTTACGAGGCGTTCGAGCAGGCCCGTCAATACCACGAGTACAAGGGCCAGTACACGCCGGTCTACCCCATCAAGGTGAACCAGCAGCACGTGGTGGTGGAAGACATCCTCAAGCACGGCGCCGATCGCGTCGGCCTGGAAGCGGGCAGCAAGCCGGAGTTGATGGCGGTGCTGGCCTTCGCGCCGCCGGGTTCCACCATCGTCTGCAACGGCTACAAGGACCGCGAGTACCTGCGCCTCGCGCTCATCGGCCAGGCACTCGGCCACCGCGTGTACGTGGTGGTGGAGAAGCTCTCGGAACTCGACCACCTGCTCAAGGAAGCCAATGACATCGGCGTGAAGCCGACCATCGGCATCCGCGTGCGCCTCGCCAGCGTCGGCCGCGGCAAATGGGAGCACACCGGCGGCGAGAAATCCAAGTTTGGCCTGTCCACCGGCCAGATCCTCGAGGCGGTGGAACGCCTGAAGCAGATGCAGATGCTGGGTTCGCTCCAGCTGCTGCACTTCCACCTAGGCTCGCAGATCGCCAACATCCGCGACGTGCAGCGCGGCATGCAGGAGGCAGGCCGCTGCTTCGCGGAACTCGCCGAGCTAGGCGTCGGCATCCGCGTCATGGACGTGGGCGGCGGCCTGGGCGTGGACTACGAAGGCACCCGTTCGCGCAGCTCCTGCTCCACCAACTACACGGTGCAGCAGTACGCCAACGCCATCGTGCGCGCGCTGTGGGAGATCTGCGAGGAATACGACCTGCCTCACCCGAACATCATCACCGAGTCGGGCCGCGCCATGACCGCGCACCACGCGATGATGATCACCGAGGTGGTCGACTTCGAGTCCATCCCGGAGAAGCTGCCGTTGCAGCCGGGACCGGACGACCCGCAGATCCTCACGGACCTGTGGGAGGATTATGCGAACGAAGAAGGCCGCGCCTTGCTCGAGGTCTACCAGGACGCGCTTCACCTGAACAGCGAGGCCCAGGGCATGTACACCCACGGCGTGCTCACGCTGGAGCAGCGCGCCCATGCCGAGCAGATCTACCACGCCACTTGCCGCAAGGTGCGCGACAACCTGAAGCCGACCAGCCGCGCGCAGACCGAGGCGATCTACGAGATCAACGAGAAGCTCGCGGACAAGTACTTCTGCAACATGTCGGTGTTCCAGTCCATGCCCGACGTGTGGGCCATCGACCAGATCTTCCCCATCATGCCCATCCACCGTCTCGACGAGACGCCGAACCGGCGCGCCGTGCTGCAGGACCTCACCTGCGATTCCGACGGCCGCATCGAGCAGTACGTGGACGAGGAAGAGATCGAGACCACCATGGCGGTGCACGGTATCAAGCCGGGTGAGCCGTATTACCTCGGGTTCTTCATGGTGGGCGCCTATCAGGAGATCCTGGGCGACATGCACAACCTGTTCGGCGACACCGACTCGGTGAACGTGGAACTCGACGAGGAGAACGGTTACCGGCTGGTGAAGCCCGAGCAGGGCGACACGGTGGAGGAAGTGCTGCGCTACGTGCACTTCACGCCGGAGGACCTGACCGGCCGCTACCGCCAGAAGATCGACGCGGCCACCAACGTGGATCCGGTCAAACGCACCCAATTCCTGAAAGAATTGGAAGAAGGACTCAAAGGCTATACGTATCTAGAGAAATGACCATGAAGGTCGGATTCATCGGTCTCGGCGCGATGGGTTACTCCATGGCGCTGAACCTGCACAAGGCGGGCCTGCTCGCCGCCGTCTACAACCGCAGCCCTGCCCGGGCCGACGCCTTCGCCGCCGAGACCGGTCGGGCGCCCGCGGCCACCATCGCCGAGGTCGCGGGTGTCTGCGACGCGGTGGTGCTCTGCGTCAGTGCGGATGCGGACGTGCTGGAGGTGGTGACGGCGCTAGCACCGGCCCTGAAACGCGGCGCCCTGGTGCTGGATTGCTCCACGGTCGGCGCCGGCACGGCGCGCGAGGCGGCGGCGAAGCTCGCCGGAGTGGGCGTGGATTTCCTCGACTGCCCCGTCTCCGGCGGCACAGAAGGCGCAAAGCACGCGACGCTGGCCATCATGTGCGGCGGCAGCGAGGCGGCTTTCGCCCGCGCGCAGCCGGTGCTGCAGGCCATGGGCAAGCGCGCGGCGCTCATGGGCCCCGCGGGCGCGGGCCAGGCCACCAAGGCCGTGAACCAGATCGTGGTGGCGGGTGTCGCCCAGGCGGTGAGCGAGGCACTGGCCTTCGCCCAGGCCCAGGGCCTGGCCCTCGACAAGGTGATCGAGGTGGTGGGCAGCGGCGCGGCCCAGTCCTGGTTCCTGACCAACCGTGGTCCGAACATGATGCGCATGGACTTCCCGCTGGGCTTCAAGGTCGCGTTGCACGACAAGGATCTGAAGATCGTGCAAGAGATGGCCGCCGCCCAGGGCGTACAGCTGCCGGTGGTGGAGATGACCCGTGTGCATTACCGCCGCCTCATGGAGGGCGGCCACGGTGATGAGGACATCTCTTCTCTCTTCAGGCTCAAGCACGCCTTGTTCAAGAAGTAGCGCCGATCCAGCCTTGCGCGCGCTCAAGTTAAGGTAAACCCCCTATCCCTCGTTATGCAGAGGACCCCGGCGCTTGCCGCTGTCATACCGTCCGTCTAATATCCTGTCGCATTGAGAACAAGGTCACGGCAACCCAGGGGTGGGCGTGCCATAACCTTAGCTACCATCAAGACGGGTGCCCGATCATGCCTCGCTTCCCAGGTCTCGCTCTCGCGCTGCTCGCCGGCGCGCTCCTGCTGCACTCCGCGCCGGCCGCGGCGGTGGGCATCGGCGTGACCATCGCTTCCGGCGATATGAACGACGACGGGCTCCAGGACGTGGTCACGCTCTCGCCGGACAGCAGCCAGGTGAACCTGCTCCTCACGGACGGCCAGGGTGACTTCACGGTCACCAGCCAGGATTATCCGGACATCGGCGACATGTCCTCTCTCGCCCTCGCCGATGTGAACGGCGACGGCTGGCTGGACGTGATCATCAGCGACCAGTCGGACGGCGCCTCCGGCGTGCGCGTACTGCTGAACAAGATGGACGGCACTTTCGCCGCCGACGTGGCCTATCCGTTGCGTGCGGATGCCGGCCCCGGAGCGGTGTCGCTGACCGCGGCTGACGTGAACGGTGACGGCTTCCCGGATATCGTCACCGCCAACGGGATGGCCGGCACCATCAGTGTGCTCTTGAACGAGGGTGACGGGACCTTCGCCGCGCCCGTGACCTACCCCGCCGGCATCCAACCCACCAGCGTGATGGTGGCGGACATGAACGGCGATGGCTTCCCGGATCTGGTGGTCACCGACACCGCTGGAGACAGCGTGCTGGTGCTGCTCAACGATGGCAGCGGCGTCTTCGCCGCGCCGCTCACCCAGGCGGTAGGCGCCGGCCCCGTGGCGGTCAGCATCACCGACGTGGATGGCGACGGCCGGCCGGACGTGCTGGTGGCGAACCGGGACGATGACACAGCCGGCGTGCTCTTAGGGCTGGGCGACGGCAGTTTCGGGCCTCCGACCTTCTATGCCACCGGCAACCAGCCGGGTTGGATCACCGCCGAGGACCTGGACGGTGACGGGCGCCCCGACATCGTGACCGATAACTACAGCGACGGCAGCATCAGCCTTTTCGCCAACCATGGCGCCGGAGGCTTCGGATCCCAACACCAGCTGTTCCCGGATTACGGTTCCTACGACACCGTGGTCATGACCGTGGGAGGCAAGCGGCAACTGGTGAGCACCAACCTGCCCGCGGGCGTGGTGGTGGTCACCCCCACGGCCACCGCGGTGCAGAGCGGTGGCGGCAAGCCGCCCAAGAGCACCGTGCACCACATCGCCGGCGCCCACGACCCCCAGTCCAGCAATGGCGGCAGCGGCGCGCTGGATGCCTTCAGCCTGCTGCTGCTAGGTGCGCTCCTGGCGCGTCGCCGGACATCACGCCCCGCCTGATCCGTCCCCGGATCTCATTATTCCCTTGCAGTCCGGCGCGGAAGCGCCGACACTTTTTGCATGGCCGCGACCGCTGTGCCCCAAAACCCGTCCGACGACTTCTTCCTGCCGCAGCTCTGCAACGGCAGCGTGGTGCTCGTGGTGGTGGTGATCGCCGAACTCACCGCCTTCGTGCTGACCATCGCCAAGCACACGCCGGACGAGGGCGTGCCGCTGTGGCTGGATCTCGCGCGCATATCGCTGTTCCTCCAGTGGGTCGCGCTCACCTCCAGCGGGCTGCTCTGTGCGGCGCGCCCCCGTCTCATGCGCATGCGCATGCGTGACGCGGTGCTGGCGAGCTACGGCCTCCTGCTCGGCGTGACCCTCGTCATGAGCGAGATCGCCTACCAGCTCACCCAGAACACGGGCATCGGCCAGGAGCTGCTGCCGGCGAGCCACGCAGGCTTCGTGCTCAGGAACCTCTTCATCTGCGCCATCGTGAGCGGCCTGGTGCTTCGCTACTTCTACGTGCTACAGCAGTGGAAGAGCAACGTGCGGCGCGAGGCCAGCACCCGCTTCGAAGTGCTGCAGGCGCGCATCCGCCCGCACTTCCTGTTCAACAGCATGAACACCATCGCGGCGCTCATCCGCGGCCGGCCCGAGCTGGCGGAGCGGGCGGTGGAGGACCTCTCGGACCTGTTCCGTGCCAGTCTCGCGGATTCCTCAGCGCGCATCCCGCTCGCGGAAGAACTGGCGATCACGCGCCAGTACGCGGACATCGAGACGCTGCGCCTGGGCGAACGCCTCAAGCTGGATTGGCGCCTGGAGGGCGTGCCCGAGGATGCGCGCCTGCCGCGTCTCACGCTGCAGCCGCTCATAGAGAACGCCATCTACCACGGCATCGAGCCGCGCGCCGAGGGCGGCACCGTGAGCCTGACCGGACGACTCAACGGCGGCGACATCGACCTGGAGATCAGGAACCCGCTGCCGCTGGACGGCACGGCGGCCCGTAGCGGACGGCAGATGGCGCTGGAGAACGTACGCGAGCGGCTGGGGCTCGCCTGGCCCGGGCGCGCCCAGCTCAGCCATGGGCGTGAAGGCTCGGAATACTACGTGCGCCTGCATTTCCCCTATGAAGGGGCTCCATCGTGAAAGTGATGGTCGTGGATGACGAGCTGCCGGCCCGCGAGCGCCTGAAGAGCCTGCTTGCCGCCATCCCCGGCGTCGAGGTGACCGGCGAGGCCGGCAACGGGCGCGAGGCCCTGGACCTCTGGGAGAGAGCGCCGGCGGACGTGGTGCTGCTGGACATCCGCATGCCGGTGATGGAGGGGCTGGAGACCGCCCGCCACCTCGCTACCCTGGAGAACCCGCCGGCGGTGGTGTTCACTACCGCCTACAACGAGTTCGCCGTGGAAGCCTTCGAGACCCACGCCATCGCCTACCTGCTGAAGCCGGTGCGTGCCGAGAAACTCGCCGCCGCCCTCACAGCAGCCGGCCAACTCAACCGGGTGCAGCTGACGCGCATCGCCGCCGAGCCGCCCGTGTCCGCCCGCCGCCACATCGCGGCGCGGGTGCGGGACAAGCTGCACGTGGTATCGCTGGATAACATCGCCTGCTTCATCGCCGACCAGAAGTATGTGACCGTCTGCCACACCGGCGGCGAACTGCTGATAGACGAATCCCTCAAGGATCTCGAGCAGGAGTTCGCCGGCCGCTTCATCCGCGTGCACCGCAATGCCCTGGTGGCCATCGCCCGGGTCGGCCACCTGGAGAAGGACGATACCGGCCACTTCCACGTGCACCTGAATGGCTGGGCGAAGCCGGTGGAAGTCAGCCGCAGATTGGTCGCAGAGGTGCGCGAGAGACTTCGCACGGGACACTAAATCCCGCGCCCATCCTGATAAAATATCCGCCCCACGCACCCCCGTGAACCCATGAACCCGACGCCTCTGCGCATCGCGACCCGCAAGAGCGCCCTCGCCCTCTGGCAGGCGGAGCACGTGGCTGCGCGCCTGCGCGCGCTGGAGCCGGGCCGCACGGTGGAACTGGTGCCCATGACCACCGAGGGCGACCGCAACCTGGGCATCTCGTTGGCGAGCGCCGGCGGCAAGGGCCTCTTCATCAAGGAGCTGGAAGTGGCGCTGGCCGAGGGCCGCGCCGAACTCGCGGTGCACTCCATGAAGGACGTGCCGGTGGAGATGCCGCCGGAGTTCATCATCGCCGCGGTGCTGGAGCGGGAGGATCCGCGTGACGCCTTCCTCTCGGTGAAACACGCCAGCTTCGAGGCCCTGCCCCAAGGCGCGCGGGTCGGGAGTTCCAGCCTCAGGCGCCAGGCCCAGCTGCTGCATCGGCGCCCGGACCTCAAGATCGAACCCCTGCGCGGCAACGTGGACACGCGCCTGCGCAAACTCCAGGAAGGCCAGTACGACGCCATCGTACTGGCGGTGGCGGGCCTGAAGCGGCTCGGCCTGGGCGGCCACATCACCGCGGTGCTGGACCCCTCCTTGGCGCTCCCGGCCATCACCCAGGGCATCATCGGCCTGGAATGCCGCGCGGATGACGCCGCCACCCGCGCGCTGCTGGCACGGCTCAACCACGGGCCGAGCTGGACCCAGGCGCTGGCGGAACGCGCCCTGTCCCGGGGCCTCACCGGCAGCTGCAACCTGCCCCTGGCCGGCCACGCGGCGCTCGAAGGCGGTATGCTTTCCATCACGGGGCGCGTGGGTTCGCCCGACGGCAAGCGTCTCCTGGAAGCGGCGGTGAAAGGCCCGGCCACGGAAGCGGAATCATTGGGTATCAAGCTCGCGCAAGCATTGCTCGCCCAGGGCGCGGGAGAGGTATTGAGGGATGTCGAGAGAAAGGTCTGATCGTGGCCGCGCGTCCGCTTAAGGACGCCGGCATCCTCATCACCCGGCCGGTGGGCCAGGGTGAGACGCTCCAGGCTCGCTTCGAGGCCAAGGGCGCCGAGGTGCTGCACTTCCCCACCATCGAGATCGCGCCGGTGGCGCGTTCGCCGGAACTCGAGCGCAGCCTCGAGCCGCTGGACAGCTACCACTACGCCATCTTCATCAGCCCCAACGCGGTGGAATACGCCGCCGACTTCGTGGACCTGACCGCGCTGCCGGCCAAGCTCAAGGTGGCCGCCATCGGCCCGGGCACCGCGCGCGCGCTCACTGCGCGCGGCCGCAAGCCCGACATCCTGCCGCGGGATGGCGCCAACAGCGAGGCGCTGCTGCGACTGAAGACCCTCAACAAGGTCTCGGGCAAACGCATACTCATCGTCCGGGGTCTCGGTGGCAGGGAACTCCTGGCGGAGACGCTGGAGGAACGCGGCGCCTACGTGGAGTACGCCGAGGTATACCGCCGCAACGTGCCGCGCATCGACCAGGCGGAACTCACCCAGTGGTTCCGCAAAGGCAAGCTCGACCTCATCGCCGTGACCAGCCGCGACGCGCTCTTGAACCTTGAGCGCATGCTGAGCCCGGGGCTCACTCCCTACTTCAAATCGGCCCAGCTCCTGGTGCCGAGCGCCCGCATGGTGAAACTCGCGACTGCCCTGGGCGTGCGCCGCCGCCCGGTGATCGCGGGCGAGGCCACCGACACGGCGCTCGTGAACGCCACCGTCAACTGGTGGAAGACCCACGGCCGCGAGCTGCGCAAGAACCGGAGGGAGAATGAGCGCAGCGCCTGAGGCCGGCCGTTCCGGACTCACGTCCCTCGCGTTGCTGCTGGCGGTGGCGGGACTGCTGCTGGCGGGCGTGAGCTGGTACCGGCTGCGCCAGGCGGAAGACACACAGGCCAGGCTGCAGCAACAGTTCGACGACCTGCGGCAGAACGCCGCGCTCAAGGATGCATTGGCGGCGGACGCCGCCGACACCGATAGCTCCCTCAAGGCCATGGGCTCGCGCATCGACGAGCTGGACAGCTCCTTCAGCGACCTGCGCAAGCATTCCGAGGAAGGCCGCGACGCCTGGATCAAGGCCGAAGCCGCCTCGCTGCTGGTGGCCGCGAACGAGGAAGTGCAGCTGCGCGCCGACCCCGGACTCGCCCTGAAGGCGCTCGACCAGGCCGATGCGCGCCTGAAGCTGCTGGTGGATCCGCGCCTCATCGCGGTGCGCCAGGAGATCGCCCGCGAAGAGACAGCGCTGCGCGCCCTGCCCCAGGCGGACCTGGAAGGCATGGCGGTGACGCTGACGGCGCTCGCCGGCAGCGTGGAGTCGCTGCCCCTGAAGAGCGCCGTACCGGAGCATTACCAGCCGGGCGACTCCATCGCCGTGCCGCCCGCCAACGCCGGTTTCTGGGAACGCCTCAAGCTCGCCGCCACCCGTGTGGGCGCCACGCTCTTCACCGTGCGCCGGCACAATGCGACGGTGGAACCGCTGCTGGCTCCCGACCAGGAGTTCATGCTGCGGCGCAACCTGGAACTGAAGCTGGAATCCACCCGCAGCGCGCTCTTGGAGCGGGAAGACGGCGCCTTCCAGGCCGGCGCGCACGCCGCCCAGGGCTGGTTGCAGGATTACTTCGACACCCGTGACAACGGCGTGAAAGCCGCCGTGCAGCAGCTCGCAGGCATGCAGCGCCAGTCCATCGCGCCCAAGCTGCCGGACATCTCCGCCTCGCTGACGCTCTTGCGCCGCCTGGAGCTGCCGGCGGGCGCCGCCCCGTGAAATACGTCTTCTACCTGCTGCTGACCCTGCTCGCCGCGGTGGTGGTGGCGGGTCTCCTGCACGTGAACAATGGCTACGTGCTGCTGGCCTACGGCCACACCAGCGTGGAGATGTCGCTCGGCACCCTGGTGGTGCTGGTACTCGCGGCTTTCTTCAGCCTCTACGTGCTCACCAGCCTGACGGTGAACCTGTGGACCTTCCCGCGCCGGCTGCGTGAGGCCCTGGCCCGCAAGCGCGAGCTGCGCGCGCGCCGCGCCACCAAGCAGGGACTCATCGACTTCGCCGAAGGCCGCTGGGCCGAGAGCGAGCAGAACCTGATGCGCCACGCGGTGGACAGCGAGATGCCGCTCGTGACCTACATCGCCGCGGCCCGCGCCGCGCAGCTGCAGGGCGAGCACGAGCGCCGCGACACCTATCTGCGCATGGCCTACGAGCAGAACCCCGAGGCGCTGGTGGCGGTGCTGCTGACCCAGGCCGAGCTGCAGATCGCCCACAAGCAGCTGGAACAGGCGCTCGCCACCCTGCGCCGCCTCCAGGAACTGGACCCGGACCATGCCTTCGCGCTGAAGCTCCTCGCCAACCTCTACCGCAAGCTGGGTGACTGGGCATCGTTGCGCCTCCTGGTGGCGAAGCTGCGTGACAACCGCGTGCTCTCCAAGAAGGAAGTGGACCGCCTGGAGATCCGCGCGGTCGCGTCGCTGCTGGACCAGGTCGCCACGAAGAACCGCGAACCTTCCGCCAACGAGCTGTGGGAGTCCGTGCCGCGGCGCCTGCGCGGCGACGTGGAGCTGGTGCGTGCCTACGCCCGCGCCCTGATCCGCTGCGGCGAGATGACCGCGGCGGAAGAGATCCTGCGCGACGCCATCAAGACCGACTGGGACGAGGAGCTGCTCGCGCTCTACGGCCTCGCCGTGGGCGAGCACCCCAAGCGCCAGCTGGGCCGGGTCGAAGACTGGCTCGCCGAACGCGGCGAGAGCGCGGCGCTCCTGCTGACCGCCGGGCGCCTGTGCGTGGTGGCGAAGCTCTGGGGCAAGGCCCGCGGTTACTTCGAATCCAGCATCGTGCTGGGCGGCCGGCCCGAGGCCTACGAGGAACTGGGCAAGCTCCTGCGCCAGCTGGGCGAGCCCGATGATGCCCTGCGCGCCTACAGCGACGGCCTGGCGGTGTCCCTCGGCCAGAAAGTGAAACGCTACACCCCTTCCAAGCCCAAGCCGCGGCGCCTCAAGAGCGGCTGATGGCGGGCGCGCTTATAATGAGCGCATGGCATTCCAGAACCCGCCCGGCCCCGATATCAAGCGCCTGCTTGAGACCGCCAAGACCATCGCGGTGGTGGGCTTGTCGCCCAAGGCTGACCGCCCCAGCAACGGCGTGTCCCGCGGCCTGCAGCACTTCAGCTACAGGATCGTGCCGGTGAACCCAGGCCATGCGGAACTGCTCGGCGAGAAGGCGTATCCGGACCTCCTGAGCGTGCCCGGCCCCATCGACCTGGTGGACGTGTTCCGGGCGCCGGAATACGTGCCGGAGATCGTGGAACAGTGCCTCGCCCGCAAGTTCCCGGCCCTGTGGCTGCAGGAGGGCGTGGTGGACGAGAAGGCGGCGCAACGGGCCCGCGACGCGGGCATGCTGGTGGTCATGGATCGCTGCATCTATAAAGACTATCTCCTGTACCTGAACTGAAGAGCGGAAACTTGAAACTCAACTTCGCCAAGATGCACGGCCTCGGCAACGACTTCATGGTGCTGGATGCCCTCCAGCAAGGCGTGAAGCTCAGCGACACGCGGGTGCGCGAACTCGCGGACCGGCGCACCGGCATCGGCTTCGACCAATTGCTCCTGCTGGAGGCGCCCAAGGGCGGCGCGTTCCATGCCAACTACCGCATCTTCAACGCCGACGGCGGCGAAGTGGAGCAGTGCGGCAACGGCGTGCGTTGCGTCGCCCGCTACCTCGCGAACCACGGCGTGGTGCGGGACGGGGAGGTCCGGCTCGGCACCATCGCAGGTCCCGTGCAGGCTGAACTCGGCAGCGACGGCCTGGTGCGCGCTAACATGGGTGTGCCGCGCCTGGAGCCATCCGACATACCTTTCACCGCCGCCGCCCGCGCCATGGAATACGACCTGGAGGTGGACGGCCGCACGCTGAAGATCGGCGCCGTCTCCATGGGCAACCCCCATGCCATCCTCGACGTGCCGGACGTGGACAGCGCGCCGGTGACGGAACTCGGCCCGCGGATAGAACATCATCCCCGGTTCCCCAAGCGCGCCAACGTGGGCTTCGCCTCCTGGCAGGGCCGCAAGTCCATGCGCCTGCGGGTCTGGGAGCGCGGCACCGGCGAGACCCTGGCCTGCGGCACCGGCGCCTGCGCGGCGGTGGTGTGGGGCCGGCTCCTGGGCTGGCTCGACGAGGAAGTGGAAGTGCAGCTCCGCGGCGGGCGGCTGGTGGTAAGCTGGAACGGTGAAGGGCAACCGGTATGGATGACGGGGCCCGCGGTCACCGTCTACGAAGGGCAGATCGAACTATGAGCATCGAACACAAGCAGGGCTTGAGCGGCGAAGCGCCGCTCGCCGACGAGAGCGTAGTGGACTACCTGCTCAGCCACCCGGATTTCTTCGAGGCCCACGCCGAACTCCTGAGCAAGCTGAAGGTACCCCACCCCTCCGGTTCCGCCGTGTCGCTCATCGAGCGCCAGGTAGAGGTGCTGCGCGGTCAGAACCGCCAGCTGGAGCGCAAGCTGGTGGATCTCATCGAGGTGGCCCGCGCCAACGACACGCTCATCGAACGCATCCACAGGCTCGCGCTCGCGCTCCTGGAAGGCGCCAACCTGCCGGACCGGCTCTACGCCCTGCAGGAAGAGCTGCGCGAGCGCTTCGGCGCGGACGAAGTGCGCCTGTTCCTACTGCACGCCTCAGCCCAGAAGGCCGACGCGGGCCCGGCCCGCTGGCTGACCCTGGATGATGCGGGCCTGGAGCATTTCCGCGAACTGCTTAAGTCCGGCAAGCCCCACGTCGGGCGACTGCGCCCGCCCCAGCTCGAGTTCCTGTTCGGCGAGCAGGCGGAACGCATCGCTTCCTCGGCGTTGGTGCCGCTGGGGGACAAGGGCAAGCTGGGGATGCTGGCCGTGGGCAGCCACGACGCGGAACGCTTCAGCCCGACGCTCGGCACCGCCTTCCTCACCCGCATAAGCGAACTCGTGACCGCCGCCGTGCACCCCCTCATGCCCAAATGAGCGACGCGCTCCAGGACTGGATCCGCCGTTTCATCGAGCATCTCGCCCAGCGCAACCTTTCCCCGCACACCGCCGAGAACTACGCCAGGGACCTCGCCACGCTGCAAGCCTGGTGCGAGAAGCAAGGCCTCAAGGACTGGGCCGCCCTGGACGTTCACCACGTCCGCAACTTCGTCTCCACCCGCCACCGCCAGGGGCTCGCGCCCAAGAGCCTGCAGCGCCTGCTCGCTTCCGTCCGCTCCTTCTACAAGTTCCTGGAAGGGGAAGGCGTGGTTAAGAAGAACCCCGCCGAGGGCGTGCGCCCACCGAAGCAGGCGAAGCGCCTACCGGACACGCTCGACGCCGACCAGATGGCGCGGCTCCTGCAGATACCCGGGGACGATACCGAAACGGTGCGGGACCGGGCCATCATGGAGCTGCTCTATTCCTCCGGTCTGCGGTTAGCGGAACTCATCTCCATCCGCCTGACGGACATGGATCTCGGTCAGGCCCTGGTGACCGTCACCGGCAAGGGCAACAAGACCCGCATCGTGCCCGTGGGCCGCGAGGCCCTCAAGGCGGTGGGTGCGTGGCTCAAGGTGCGTGGCGAACTGGCGAAGCCGGATGACGTGACGCTGTTCGTGAGCGTGCGCGGCGGGCCCCTCTCGCCCCGCAGCGTGCAGGCACGGGTGAAGCAGTGGGGCATCAAGCAGGGCGTGCAGCAGGGCGTCTACCCGCATCTCTTCCGCCACTCCTTCGCCAGCCACGTGCTGGAGTCCAGCGGTGACTTGCGGGCGGTGCAGGAACTGCTGGGTCATGCCAACATCAGCACCACCCAGATCTACACCCACCTCGACTTCCAGCATCTCGCCAAGACCTACGATGCGGCGCATCCAAGAGCCAAGAAGAAACCCTCCAGAACCTGAGAAGCAACGATGAGCAATCTGCCCCGTCCTACCGAGATACGGTTGCGCAAGAGCGCGGGCGTGGTCGCGGTCGCATTCGACAGCGGCGAGCATTACGAGTTGCCCTTCGAGTACCTGCGGGTGTTCTCACCCTCCGCCGAGGTGCGCGGCCACGGCACCGAGATCCTGCAGATCGGCAAGGAGCAGGTGAAGGTGGTGGCGGTGGAACCGGTGGGGAACTATGCGGTGCGCCTGCGCTTCGACGACGGCCACGACACCGGTCTCTATTCCTGGCCGGTGCTGCACGACCTGGGGAAAAACCAGGCCGCCAACTGGGAGCGCTACCTGCAACGCCTCAAGGACGCGGGTTACCAGCGCAAGGCCTGAGTTTCAGTCGTCTACCGGGTCGGAGACCCAGGCCACCGCCACCCCGAACGACCACCCATCCGCCTCGCTCACCAGGGGGCTGTTCTGGAATGCGGCGCCGTGCAGGCTGCTGTGCTCGATGAAGGCGCCGTAGACCATGGCCCCGCGATGCCAGCTCACGCCGAGTTGGCTGTGCCAGCCGCCATAACCGCCGGAAGCCTGGTAGGCGGGCCGTGTGGCGGTGGCGTACTGGGGCGCCACGCCGTAGTAGTACTCCGCGTAACTGCGGTCGACGAACACCGCCGCGAGATTAGCATCCAGCGTGACGCGGTCGCCGCTCTCCAGAGGCCAGTTGCGGCGCCACTCTGCCCGCGGGTCGCTCACATAGCCACGGTGGTGGAACGTGGCAGCGCGCACGCTCATCGCCACCCGCGCCGGTAACACCAAGTCGAAGCCGTTGCCGCGCTCGCCGCGCCAGACGCGATAGCGCAGCGCCGGTCCCACCTCGCCGAGCCAATCGAGGTCGGGCATGTCACGGCGTTCCTGCGTGTCGGACGAGCTCACCGACACGTTGCCGCCGAAATCCAGGTCCAGGGACCAGCTATCGTCCTTGAAGAGCTTGCCGCGTACCCGGTTGCGGTCCACGTCCAGGAAGCGGCTGTGCACCACGAAATAGGGGAAGGGCAGGATCACCGTGCGCTTCTCGGAGGCGCCGGTGTAATCCGGGAAATGCACACCACCCAGGCCGACGCCGAACTCCACCCGCGTCTCCTGCGGTGGGGGTGGTGCGATGTCGTCGGCCTGCGCGGCGCAGACGCATGCCGCGAGCAACAGCAGCGGCAGGTATCTCACAGGCGTACGCAATCGAAGTCGGTCTCGGCGTCCACCTCGGCAGCGTAGTCCACGTCGGGGCGGTCGAAACCGAACTGCTTGAGGAAGTCGTGCTTGTAGCCTGCGTAATCCGTGAGCTGCATCAGGTTCGCATCCGTCACCTGCGGCCACAGCGTCTTGCAGGCCTGTTGCACGCCCTCGCCGAGCTCCCGGTCATCCAGGCGCAGGCGGCCCTCTGCATCGGTAGCGGGCTTGCGCCCGTCATCCCGGTAAAGCTCCTCCCGGAACAAGCGCTGCATCTGCTGGATAGCCCCTTCGTGCAGCCCGCGCTCCTTCATCACCCGGAACACGATTGAGACATAGAGCGGGATCACCGGGATGGCCGCGCTCGCCTGGGTGACGATGGACTTCAATATGGCGACCCGCGCTTGCAACCCACTATGCTTGGCACGCAAACGGATGGCGGTCTCCTCCAGGTGCTGTTTGGCCCGGCCGATGGTGCCGTGCCAGTAGATGGGCCAGGTGACCTCAGGGCCGATGTAGCTGAAAGCGAGGGTGCGGGCGCCGGGGGCCATGAGGCCCGCCTTATATAAGGCGTCTATCCACAACTCCCAGTCCGCCCCGCCCATGACGGCGACGGTGGCGTCGATCTCCTGGGGGGTCGCCGGCTCTATCTGTACCTCCGCCAGGCGATCCTTGTCGGTATCGATGGTGCGGCCGGCGTAGGGTGCGCCGATGGGTTTCAGGACCGTGTGCATCACCTCGCCGCTGCCGGGTAGCTTTCGCGCCGGCGAGGCCAGCGAATAGATGACCAGGTCCAGCGGGCCGCCCAAGCCCTCGAGGACCATGGCGATGACCCGCTCTTTCGCCGCGTCGGAGAAGGCGTCCCCGTTCAGGGACAGGCTCGTGAGTCCGGCTTCCTTGGCGGCACGATCGAAGGCGGCGGCGTTGTACCAGCCGGCGGTGCCGGTCTTCGCGGGCTTGCCGGGCTTCTCGAAGAACACGCCCAAGGTAGCGGCGCCGAAACCGAAAGCGGCGGTGATGCGGGCGGCCAAGCCGTAGCCGGTGGAAGCTCCGATGATGAGGACCCGTCTCGGTCCCTCGCCACGCACGCCGGCAGCCCGAGCGACAGCGATCTGCTCGCGTACGTTCAGCTCGCAGCCGCGCGGGTGCGCGGTGGTGCAGATGAAGCCCCAGATCCTGGGTTTGATGATCACGCCGGACTCCTTAGGCCCGCGGCCATTCTAGCGTGCCCGGGCCTGCGGACCGGCGTGGATACCTTACAATCCGGCTCATGGACATCGTCCCCTCCACCGGCTGGCTGCCGGCAGTGAGACACCGCTTCACCACGCGCTGGTGGTTGAAGACCCTGGGCATCAGCGTGGGCATGACCGCGGTGATGGTGGCTTATTTCACGCTGCTCCGGCATCCGCTGTACACCGTGACCTTCATGCCGCTCACAGGGCTGGACCGGCTCATCCCTTTCGCTCCCTGGAGCCTCATCCTCTATGTGAGCCTCTGGTTCTACATCTCGCTGGTGCCGGGCCTGCTGCTGGACTGGAGCGAGATGCGCAACTATCTCTTGCAGATCACGCTCCTCAGCCTCGCCGGCTTCGCCATATTCCTGCTCTGGCCTACTGCCGTGCCAGCTCCGGATGTGGACTGGGCCGCGCATCCTTCCGTGGCGTTCCTGAAATCCATCGATGCCGCCGGCAATGCCTGCCCCTCGCTGCACGTCGCTTTCGCGGTACTGACGGCGGTATGGCTGTATCGCCTGGCCCTCCATCTCGGTGCCCCCGCCTGGATCCAAGCCTTGAATCTGCTGTGGTGCCTGGGGATCCTCTACTCCACCCTCGCCACCAAGCAGCACGTGGCCCTGGACCTCTACGCCGGGGCCCTGCTGGGGGCGGGGGTGGCTTGGTTTGGGCCCCAACCGAGGCTTTTGTCACAAACTGCCTAGGGGCCAAGCGGCTATGATGGCTGTGGGTGGAAACCGCTAGAATCCGCCCGCCAGCCGCCGCCTCGGCGGAACACGACATACCAAGAGCCTTAATAAGTGGCTGATAACACTGAATATTTTGGGGTCTCTCGCTGGCAGGCCTGGGCTCCGGGAGTATCAGACCCGGCCGGTTGGCGCGCCTGGCTTAAGGATGAGGGCGAAGCTGATCCTGAAGCGCTGCCGGACGTGAGCCAGCTGCCACCCCTGCTGCGCCGCCGGCTGGACCGCTGCGGACGCATGGCCCTGCACACCGCCTGGCCCTGCGCCGCCGGCCTCACATCCGTGCAATCCGTGTTCGCCTCCCGCCACGGCGCCCTGTCACGCACGCTGGAACTGTTGGATGCGCTCGCACGCCAGGAGACCGTCTCCCCCGCCAGCTTCAGTCTCTCGGTGCACAACAGCACCGCCGGCCTCTTCTCCATCGCCCGCGGCGATCGGGGCGCCGCCACCGCCATGGCCGCCGGGGCCGACACGCTCGCCATGAGCCTGCTGGAAGGCGCCAACCTGGTGGCCGAAGGGGCCGAGAACGTGCTGGTCTGCTACGCGGACGACACCCTGCCGCCGCCCTATGATTCCTTCGTCTCCGGCGTCAACGCCCATCATCCCTTCGCGGTGTCGCTGCTGCTCACGTCGGCAGAGGACGCGCCCCTGCGCTGCCGCCTCACTCGCGCCGACACAGCCTCCGATGAGGCACCAGAGGCGGCGCTGATGCGCTTCCTGCTTGACGAGGACGACGCCACCTTGGGCGCCGAACAAGCCTGGCGCCTGGAGCGGGCCCATGTGGCTTAAGCTCGACCGCCTCTGGCGCATGCTCGCTACCGGCCTGTGCTTCCTGCTGTACGGTTCCTTCAGCCTGCTCTTCAGCGTGACCCTGCTGCCGATGATGCTGCTATGGCCCGGCGATGCCGCGGCGCGGCAGCATCGCATCCGCCTGTTCGTCAGCACCACCTTCCGCATGCTGCTCGCCTTCATCCGCATGCTGGGCATCGGCAGCGTGGAGGTGCAGGGCCGTGAATGGTTGGTCCAGTCCCAGGGCAAGCTGGTGATCGCCACCCATCCCAGCTACCTGGACGTAGTGGCACTGCTGATGCTCATGCCCTATGCGGATTGCGTGGTGAAGAGCGCCATGCTCAAGAACCCCTTCTACCGGCGCTTCGCCAAGGCCGCTGGCTACGTGAGCAACGATGACTCCGCGCGACTCGTAGAGACCTGCGTGGACTCACTGCACCGCGGGCGCACCCTGGTGTTGTTCCCGGAAGGCACCCGCTCGGTTCCCGGCGAGGCGCTACACTTCCGTCGCGGTGCGGCGCAGGTGGCGGTGCGTAGCGGCTGCCAGATCCTGCCCGTCACCATCCAGTGCACACCACCGGCTTTCCTCAAAAGCAGCCGCTGGTGGCAGGTGCCGGAGCGTGCCTGGTGCCTCAGCCTGCGCATCCATCCGCCCCAGGACCTGGCGGCCTTCGGCTACCGTGCCGACCTGCCCCATGGCGTCGCAGCCCGGCGCCTGACGTGCAGCCTGGAAGATTTCTTCAAGCAGCAGCTCGCCAACCATGAAAGAACTGATCGAAGAACTGAAGCAGCTCATCATCGACTCGCTCGATCTTGAGGACGTGACTCCGGCGGACATCGACGCCCAGGCGCCGCTGTTCGCCGGCGGCCTCGGGCTCGACTCCATCGATGCGCTGGAGCTCGGCGTCGCCGTGCAGAAGCGCTACCACGTGAAGCTGGATGCCAACTCCGCCGACACGCGTCAGCACTTCCATTCCGTCGAGAACCTGGCGAAGTTCATCGCCTCCCAACGGCCCGCCTGAACGACGGCGCGATGGGTATGCCGCTCTCGGGTACGGACGACACGCGTCCGGCGGTGCTGGCGGCGGGCGGTGAGGTCAGCCGCGGCGCACTGGCGCAGCGCGCGCGCATGCTCGCGGCGGCGGTGGATGCACATCCCGCACGCCGCTGGGCGCTGGTCTGCGACGACGCCGGCTGGTTCGCGGCCGGGCTGCTGGCACTCGCCTCCCGGCGCCGCACCATGGTGTTACCCCAGGCGCCCCAGGCCGGCAGCCTCGCGGCTGCCGGAATCGAAGTGGACGCGGTGCTCACGGACCGGCCGGGGGATTTCGCCGGCTACGCCACCCTGGCGGCCCGGGAGAACGAACTGCTCGCCGATGACTGCCAGCCCCAGGACGATGCGAAGATCGAGTTCTACACCTCCGGCTCCTCCGGCGCGCCGAAATGCGTGCCGAAGACCTATGCGCAGTTGCGCCGCGAAGTGGAGGCGCTGGAACGCCAGTGGGGCGCCGCCCTCGGCACCGCGGCGGTGGCCGGCACCGTGCCGCACTATCATCTCTATGGCCTCCTGTTCCGTGTGCTCTGGCCCCTCTACGCGGGCAGGCCGATCCACGCCGCCCTCTGCCAGCAGCCGGCGGACCTGCGCGCTGTTGCCATCAAGACCCCCTTCATATTGGTGAGCAGTCCCGCGTTCCTGAGCCGCGCGGGCCTGGACGAACTGCCGTCCGCCTCCCGTGTGGCGGGCCTGTTCAGCTCCGGCGCACCGCTGCCGGACGACACTGCCCGCGCCCTCAAACGAGACTGGGGCCGGGCCGCGGTGGAGGTCTATGGCAGCACGGAGACCGGCGGCGTAGCCTGGCGCGCCTGGACCGATGCGGAGTCGCGTCCCTGGTGGCAGCCCATCGGCGGCACCGAGGTGGACCTGAGAGAGGAGGAAGCGGGTCCGCGCCTGTGGGTGCGCTCCGGCTGCACCTGGGAAGAAGACTGGATGCCCACCGGCGACCTGGCACGTACGAGCACAGATGGACGCTTCGCGCTGCTGGGACGTGCCGACGACGTGCTCAAGTTCGAGGACAAGCGCGTCTCCCTGAGCGAGATGCGCGGGCGGCTGCTGCAGCACACTTGGGTGGCGGATGCGCGCCTCCTGTTGTTGCCTGGCAAGCGCGCCCTCATCGGCGCGGTGGTGGTGTTGAAACCGGATGGCCGTGCCGCCCTCGATGCGTCCGGCAAGCTCGCCATGAACGAGAGCCTGCGCGCCTGGCTGCGCCAGAGTTACGAAGCATTGTTGTTGCCGCGCAAGTGGCGCTTTCCCGAGACGCTGCCGGACAACGCCATGGGCAAGACCGAGCAGGCGCGGCTGCTGGCGCTGTTCGGTGGAGATGAAGCGTGAAGGGCCTGCCTGAGATCCTCGCGCGCCGCGAGACGGAAGGGCGCTGCGAACTCGACCTGGAGGTGCCGGCATCGAACCCTTGGTTCGAGGGCCACTTCCCGGCCATGGCGATCCTGCCCGGAGTGATACAACTGGGCTGGGCCGCGCACTACGCGCATGAATTGCACGGTTACGGCCCCGAAGTGACGGCGCTGGAGCAGGTGAAGTTCAAGCGGCCCATCCAGCCCGGTGCACGCCTCACCTTGCTGCTGAAACCCGATCCTGAGAAGCGCAAGGTCCGCTACGAATACCGGGATAGTGAGACGGTCTGTTCCAGCGGCGTGCTCGACTTCGGGGTGCGCCCGTGAGCTTCAATCCTTGCGCCGTCATCCCCGTGTACAACCATCACCTGGCGCTGCCGCGCACGGTGGAAGCCTTGCGCGCCGCAGGACTGCCGGTGATCCTGGTGGACGACGGTAGCGACACCGAGACCAAGGTCGCCTTGGCTGCGCTGCAACAACCAGGCGTCGAAGTGCTCACACACACACGCAACTGCGGCAAGGGCGCGGCGATGCAGGTGGGGTTCACGCATGCCGCCGCGCAAGGCTACAGCCATGCCCTGCAGGTGGATGCGGACGGCCAGCACGATCTAGCCGACGTGCCTGCCTTGCTCGCCGAAGCACAAGCCCATCCCACGGAACTCATCTCCGGCACGCCGCGCTACGACGAGTCCGTGCCCAAGGTGCGCTTCTACGGCCGTTATCTCACCCATTCCCTGGTATGGGCCTCGACCCTCTCGCTGGCGCTACGCGATAGCATGTGCGGCTACCGGGTCTATCCCCTGAGGGAGACGCTGGACCTGATGCGGCGCGTGCACATCGGCGCACGCATGGACTTCGACACGGAGATCATGGTACGCCTGTACTGGGGCGGCACCGGCAGCCGCTTCCTGCCGACCCGCGTGCACTACCCGGAGGACGGCATCTCCCACTACCGCATGCTGCGCGACAACGCGCGCATGGTCTGGCTGCACGTCCGGCTCCTGACCGGCATGCTGCCGCGTGCGCCGAGCCTGATACGCCGCGGTCACGCGCGCAGGCGCAGCGAACACTGGGCACGCATCGGCGAGCGCGGCAGCCTCGCGGGCCTGCGCTTCCTCGGTGCCCTCGACCGGCTGCTGCCGCGTTTCGTGAGCCAGGCGGTACTCTACCCCGTCACCGCCTACTTCTTCGTCACGCAGCCGCGGGCACGGCGTGCCTCGCGCCGGTTCCTCGCTGCCGCCGGCCAACCGGCGACGCTCAGGCAGAGTTTCCGCCACTTCATGTCCTTCTCCCTGAACATCCTGGACAAGGTGGCTGCCTGGCACGACCCGGAGCGCATCGAGAGGAAGGTGGAACTCCCGGAGGCTACCCGCCGGCTGTTCCTGGACAGCGTGGCGCAGGGGCGCGGCCTGCTGCTCCTGAGTTCGCACCTCGGCAACCTTGAACTTGCGCGCGCCATGGCCACGCTCATCCCGGGCATCAAGGTGAACGCGCTGGTCTACGCCCAGAACTCCCAGAAGCTCAACGCCATGCTGCGCGAGACCAGCGAGAAATACGCGCTGCGCCTCATCTTCGTACAGGAGATTGGTGCCGACACCGCGATGCTGTTGCGGGAGAAGATCGCCGCCGGCGAGGTGGTGGTGATCGTGGGCGACCGCGTGCCGGTATCGGCGGGCAGCCCGGTGGTGCGGGCGCCGTTCCTGGGCCGGCCGGCCCCCTTCGCCGTGGGCCCCTACGTGCTGGCCCACGTGCTGGAGTGCCCGGTGCTGCTCTTCTTCTGCATGCGCGAGCGCCTGGACGGGGGTTGGGGCTACAAGCTGTACCTGGAACCCTTCGCCGAACGCATCCGCCTGCCGCGTCAGGGCCGCTCCGAGGCTTCCGCGGAGTGGGCCGGCCGTTATGCGGCACGCCTGGCGGAATACGCCGCCCGTTTTCCGTTACAGTGGTACAACTTCTACGATTTCTGGGGCGAGGAGGACGGCAAGGCCGTCCCGTCCGCGTCTCCACAAGGGAACAGGAGCTGATGCGCAACGTGGCAGACCCCGCGCCGGGCAAGGCGGTCATCGTCGGCGGGCGCCGGCTCAGCATCGAAGAGGTGTGCGCGGTGTCGCGCGGCACGCCGCTCGCGCTCGAGAACAGCAATGCCTTCCGCGGCCGCATCGAGCAGGGCGCCAAGGTGCTGGCGGACGCCATCGCCGCGGGCCGCATGGTCTACGGCGTGAACACCGGCTTCGGGGACTCCTGCACGGTGGAGGTCCCCGCAGAGGTGATGGCGCAGCTGCCGGCCCATCTCGTGCGCTACCACGGCTGCGGCCTGGGCGACCATTTCGACGAGCCCGCCACCGCCGCGATCCTCGTCACGCGGCTGAATTCCCTGGCCGCCGGCTACTCCGGCGTGCGTCTCGACGTTCTGAACCAACTTGAGGCGCTGATCCAACACCGCATCCTGCCGCTCATCCCCGAGGAAGGCTCGGTGGGCGCGAGCGGCGACCTCACGCCCCTCTCCTACGTGGCCGCCGCCCTCATGGGCGACCGCGTGGTGCGTCACCAGGGCCGCGAGATGCCGGCCGCGGAAGCGCTCAAGGCCTATGGGCTCACGCCGCTGACTCTGGCGCCGAAGGAGGGCCTGGCGCTCATGAACGGCACCTCGGTTATGACGGCGCTCGCCTGTCTCGCCTGGGAGCGCGCCGAATACCTCTCGCGCCTCGCCACCCGCATCACCTCCCTCGTGAGCGTGGCGCTCGGCAGCAACCCCAAGCACTTCTCGCCGGGTCTGTTCGCGGTGAAGCCCCACGCCGGCCAACAAGAGGTCGCGGCGCGCATCTTCGCCGACATGGGCGGCGCCGACCACGAGGACACCCCGATCCGCATCCAGGACCGCTACTCGATCCGCTGCGCGCCCCACGTGATCGGCGTGCTGGCGGACGCACTGCCATGGATGCGCCGCGACATCGAGAACGAACTCAACAGCGCCAACGACAACCCCATCGTCGATCCTGACTCCGGCGAGATCTACCACGGCGGCCACTTCTACGGCGGGCACATCGCCTTCGTCGCCGACAGCATGAAGAACGCCGTGGCCAACGTCGCGGACCTGCTGGACCGGCAGCTCGCGCTCCTGGTGGACACGCGCTTCAACAACGGCCTGCCCAGCAACCTCTCGGGTGCCGAGGGCGACCGCGCCGCGCTGAACCACGGCTTCAAGGCGGTGCAGATCGCGGTCTCCGCCTGGACCGCCGAGGCCCTCAAGCTCAGCATGCCGGCGAGTGTGTTCTCCCGTTCCACCGAGTGCCACAACCAGGACAAGGTGAGCATGGGCACCATCTCCGCGCGGGACTGCATCCGCGTGCTGGAACTGACCGAGCAGGTGGCCGCCGCCTGCCTCGCGGCCGCGGTGCAGGCCTTCGAGATACGCCGCCGCCAGGGCAAGCGCCGTCCCGCCCGGCTGGATCCCGCCCTCAACGCCATGCGCGACGACGTGTTCACGCTCTCGGCCTTCGTCGAGGAAGACCGGCCCCTGGAGCAGGAACTCCGGCGCCTCTGCGCCGCCATCGGCGCGCGCCGCTGGGAACTGTACGGCTGAATCCATGCGCGGCGCCCTGCTAAACGCCGAGGTGGAACTGGAGATACCCTTCCAGGACCTGGACCCCATGCAGGTGGCCTGGCACGGCAACTACTTCCGCTACTTCGAAGCGGCCCGCGTGAAGCTCCTGCGCATGATCGACTACGACTATCCGGCCATGCAGGCCTCGGGCTTCTCCTGGCCGCTCATCGAGGCCCACGTGCGCTTCGTGCAGTCGCTGCGCTACGGCCAGCTCATCCGCGTGTCGGCCGGGCTCGCGGAGTGGGAGAACCGCATGAAGATCGATTACCTCGTCAGCGATGCCGCCGACGGGCGCAAGCTCACCACCGGCTACACCATCCAGTGCGCCGTGGATGGCGCGGGCAAGCTGCAGCTCGTGAGCCCGCCGGCGCTGCTGGCACGCCTCAAGGACCGCCTATGAAACGCCTGCTCCCGCTCGCCTTCCTGCTCGCCGCCGCCTGCGTCCGTGCCGCCGACCTGCCGCCGCCGCCCGCGAGCTTCGCTGCGAGCTTCGTGCAGACCCGCACGCTGCCGGGCTTCGACGCGCCGCTCGTGAGCCACGGCAAGCTCAGCTACGACAAGGCCAAGGGTTTCAGCTGGGAGATCACCCAGCCCTACCACTACCTCTTCGAGATGAACGGTGGCAAGGCCCACGAGCAGTTGCCGGACGGCACCGCCCGCGACCTGGATCCGGAGCAGACGCCGTGGCTCGCGGCGGTGCAGCACATCTTCATCAGCGCCCTCTCGGGTGACCGCAGCCAGCTCGAATCCTACTTCCAGGTCGCGGCGAAGCCCGCCGGCGCCGGCCAGGAACTGACGCTGACACCGAAGCCCGGTCCCATCGCCGACGCCATCAAGACCATCCAGGTCACGGAGTCCGCGCCGGGACAGCCGCAGCATCTCGAGATCTTCGAGGTTTCCGGCGGCAAGATGGACATCCGCTTCACGCCGCTCGCGGGCAGCTCCAAGTCGTGAAGCCGGGTCTCGCCAGCGGCGCCAGATGGGGCATCTGGCTCCTGTCCTTGGGGCTGCTCTGTGGCGCCGCCTGGCTGCGCCTCGATCCCAAGCACGTGGTGGACACGGACATCCTCTCGATGCTGCCGGCGGAGCATGGGCAGAGCGGCAGCTCTGCCCCCGCTATAGAAGCCGCTACTGACCGCAGCCGTACGGCCTTCGTGGACGAGGTGCTGATACTCGTGAGCGGACCCGACACGACGGTGACGCGCGAGGCGGCGCTGGCGGCCCGGTCCGCCGCGACGGCGGGCGGGCTCCAGACGGATGACAGCGGCCAGTCCATGGGGCGGCTGCTCGCTCTATATAAGGAACACCACTACGCTCTCCTGGACGAGAGACAGGCGGCACGCCTGCAGCGGGATGGCGGCAGTGCGCTCGCCACCGACGTGGCGGTATCCCTCGGCAGTCCCGCCGGCATGGTGGGCGCTTTCAGCGACGATCCGGGCGGGCACCTCACCCGGTTCCTGAGCGCGTTGCCGCAGCCGTATCCGGGCTTCCTGCCGGACGGACCGTTCTTCACCGCCGTGAAGGACGGTCAACGTCACTACCTCTTGCGCACCGAATTGAACGGCGCGAGCTTCGCGGCCGAGAGCGGCACCGCCGCCGCCGCCGCGGTGCGCGCCGCCCAGGCAGCCGCACTGCATGCGTGCCCGGACTGCCGCTTCGCCGCCACCGGCGCGCCGCTCTTCGCCGACGTGGCGCGGCGCGACGCGCAACGGGAGAGCGTGGTCTTGAGCGTGGTCTCCACGCTGCTCATCATGCTGCTCATCGCCTGGGTGTTCCGCAGCTTCGCGCCCCACGTACTCGCCGGCCTGCAGCTGGTGGCGAGCGTCATGGCCGGCACCGCCGCAGTGATCCTCTGCTTCGGCTCCATCCAGGTCATCACGCTGGTGTTCGGCACCACCCTCATCGGCATCGCCATCGACTACGCGTTCCTCTACTTCGCCGAATATTGGTTCGGCGAGGCCGCGCCCTCCAACGTGATGCGAGCGGTCAGGCCCGGGCTCTACATGGGCCTGCTCACCGGCGTCGCGGCTTTCGCTTTTCTGCTGCTGGCGGGCTTCCCGGCCCTGTCCCAGTTCGCGGTGTTCTCGGTGGCGGGTTTGCTGGAAGCGGGTCTGTTGGTCGTGCTCATATTCCCGGTGAGCCTGACCCGCCCGCCCGAGGTGCCGGTGCACGCGGGCGTGCTCTGGCCCCAGCGTTTCATCCGGGCCGCCTGCCGCGCCTCTCGATGGCGCCTCATCCTGCCGGTGGCCGCCCTGCTGCTGGCGGCGCCGGGTTGGTTCATGCTCCACACCAGCGACGACGTGCGCACCCTGCAGAACCTGCCGGCGGACATGCTCGCCACGGATTTCCAGATCCGCAGCACCCTCGGGCAGGTGGCGCCGCCCGGCTTCTTCCTCATCGAGGCACCTGACCTGGAACAGGCGCTGCAGAAGGAAGAGAGCTTGTTCGCGAAGCTGCGCGGCGATGCGCCCGGCCTCGCGGACCTCGGTCTCTCGCGCTTCCTGCCCTCCGCCACGCGCCAGCAGGCGAGCCTCGCTGCCTGGCAACAGGTCTTCGCCGATCCGGCCGCCCTGCGCGCCGGCTTCATGCACCTCGGGCTCCCGGCCAAGCTCGCGGACCAGATACAGGGTCGCTGGCGCGCCGATGCGCACACGCCCATGGACAGCGGGAGCCTGTTCGCTGCTGCGCCCGAGCTGCAACGCTTCGTGGTGCCGGACGGCAGGCAGGTGGCCTTGCTCGCCACCGTCACCGGCAAGGCGGACGTGGATCCGGCGCTGCTGGCCCGGGATGCGGCCGCGGTGCCCGGCGTGAGCTTCGTGGATCCCCTGGCGCGCATCGCCGCCACCTTCGAGCGCATCCGGGTGCGCGCCACCTGGCTCGTGATCGCGGGTTACCTGCTCATCTCGGCGCTGCTGGTCTGGCGCTACGGCCGGCGCGAAGCACTGCGCATGCTGTATCCACCGCTGCTGGCCCTGGGCCTGACCCTGGGTGCCATGGGCTGGTTCGGTGAGCCCCTCAACCTCTTCGGCGTGGTGGCCTTGATCCTGATCCTCGGCCTGGGCCGCGACTACGCGGTATTCCTGCGGGAGGGCGGCGCGACCCGGCGCTCGCCGGCGCTCGCCGTCAGCCTCTCGGCTCTCACCATGCTCTGCTCCTTCGGCCTGCTCTCCTTAAGTCACATCCCTGCGTTGCACGTGTTCGGCGTGGCGACCCTGGTGGGCATCCTGGCGAGCTACTTGAGCGCGCCCCTGTCCCTGCCGACCACCGAGGCTCCATGAAGAATCTGCGCCTGCCCTTCTGCCTGCTGCTGGCCGCCCTCGCGGGCTGCGTCACGCCGCTCTTGCCGGACTGCACCCGCTTCGGACGCAGTGGCCAGGTCTGTCCGCTGCCTCCCGCGGAGCTGCCGGCGGTGGATGCGGGCCACCTCGTGAGCGTCACTCATGACGGCAAGACCGACACCTTCATGGGCCAGCTGCACATCGACGCAGGCGCGCTGCGCCTCGCGGGCTCCAGTCTCTTCGGCACCGGGCTGTTCATGCTGCAGTACGACGGCCACACGCTCACGCTGCAGCCGGATAATCCGCAGCTCCCCGCTGACAAGCTGCTGGTGATGCTGGAACTCGCCCTCGCGGATCCCGCCGTGATCAGACAGCGCTTGCATGACCTCGAGTTGACGGTGACAGACACCGGCCACGGCGAGGTGCGCGAAGTCTCCGAGCGCGGTCATCTGATCGTGCATATCGAACGGGACGCCGCCCCGCTCGCGCGCCAGACCTTGAGCATCAGCGTGCCGCCCCTCGGTCTCTCGGTATCCATGAAGCCGCTGGAGGAGACCGCGCCATGACGCGGGTCTACCTCAACGAACTCGGCATCATCAACGCCCTGGGCAGCGGCGTGGCCGCGGTGCAGCGGGGCCTACTGCAGGGTTCCAGCGCGGGGATGCTGCGCGGCGAGGAACCGGTGGCGGGCCGCGCCTTGCGCATCGGCACCGTGAGCGCCGCCCTGCCTGCGTTGGACCCGGCCTTCGCCGCCTACGATTCGCGCAACAACCGCCTGCTGGCGGCTGCCCTGCGGCAGATCCGCTCCGCGGTGGATACAGCCATCGCGCGCCATGGCGCGGCGCGCATCGGCGTGGTGCTGGGCACCAGCACCTCCGGCATACGCGAAGGCGAGCGGGCCCAGGCGGCGAACCTGCGGGGTGAGCCGCTGCCGCCGGACTACGACTACCGCCAGCAGGAGATCAGCAGCCCCTCCGAATACCTGCGCCGCGTGCTCGGACTGCAGGGTCCGGCCTGGACCGTGTCCACCGCCTGCACCTCCAGCGCCAAGGCCTTCTCCGCCGCGCGCCGGCTCATCGCGAGCGGTCTTTGTGATGCGGTGCTGGTGGGCGGCGTGGACTCCGTCTGCCGCCTCACGCTCAACGGTTTCAGCGCGCTGGAGTCCACTTCCGCGGGCCTGTGCAACCCTTTCAGCAAGCACCGCGACGGCATCAACATCGGCGAGGGCGTGGCGCTGTTCCTCATGAGCCGCGAGCCGGGTCCGGTGGCGCTGCTGGGCGTGGGCGAATCCTCCGATGCGTTCCACATATCCGGGCCGGACCCTGAAGGCCGGGGCGCCGAGCTCGCCCTGCGTCAGGCTCTCGCCCAGGCAGGGGCCGCCACGGTGGACTACCTCAACCTGCATGGCACCGCCACGGTGCTCAACGACGCCATGGAGAGCCAAGTGGTGCAGCGCGTGCTCGGCAGCGAGGTGCCCTGCAGTTCCACCAAGCCGCTGGTGGGCCACACCCTCGGCGCCGCCGGCGCCACCGAGGCGGCCTTCTGTTGGATGCTGCTCGATGGCGATGCGCCCGCGGGACTGCCGCCCCACGTCTGGGACGGCAACCCCGATCCTGCGCTCGCGCGCATCAACCTCTGCACCGTGGGTTACGCGCCGCGCAGCTGCCGCGTGGTGGCCAGCAACTCCTTCGCCTTCGGCGGCAACAACGCCTGCCTGGTGCTGGGGAACTGATGCCGGCCTATCCCGCCATCGAGGAACTGCTGCCGCATCGCGGCACGGCGGTGCTGCTGGACGCGGTGCTGGAGGATCGACCCGGCGGCCTGCGCGCCCGCACGCTCATCCGCGCCGACCATCCATATTTCGTCGCTGGCGAAGGCGTGCCCGCCTGGGTCGGCATCGAGATGATGGCCCAGGCGGCCGCGGCCCATGCGGGACTGCGGGCGCGCGACTCGCAAATGCCTCCCAACGCGGGCATGCTCTTGGGCACGCGCCGCTACGAGGCGCTGGAACCCTGGTTCCGCGAAGGCATGGAACTGGAGGTGAGCGCCGAGCAGGAGTTCGGCGCCACCGGCGAAGGCGGCGTGTCCGCCTGCGTCTGTGCCATCAGGAGCGGCGGGCGCACGCTCGCCACCGCCACGCTGGTGGTGCTGGAGATCATCGGGGAGGTCAGACCTTGAACGCCAAGAGACGCGTGCTGGTGAGCGGAGCGAGCGGCGGCATCGGCGCCGCCATCGCGCGCGCGCTGGCGGCCGACGGCTTCCAGCTCACGCTGCATTACCACAGCAACGCCGCCAAGGCCGAGGCTTTGGCGAAGGAGCTGGCCGGCACCCGCACCCTCGGTTGCGACCTCGCGGACCGGGACGCGACCCGCGCCGCGCTGGAACAGGATCTGGATGCCCACGGCGCCTACTGGGGCGTGGTGTGCAACGCCGGCATCCACGCCGACAACACCTTCGCCGCCATGCCCGCTGTCGACTGGGACCGGGTCATCGCCACCAACCTGGGCGGCTTCTACAACCTGCTGCACCCGCTGGTGATGCCGCTGGTGCGGTTGCGTGACGGCGGCCGCATCGTAAGCATCGCCTCAGTGTCGGGGCTAATGGGCAACCGCGGCCAGGCCAACTACAGCGCCGCCAAGGCCGGCATCATCGGCGCCTCCAAGGCGCTCGCGGTGGAGCTGGCCTCACGGCGCATCACCGTGAACTGCGTGGCGCCAGGCTACATCGAGACGGGGATGGTGGAAGGGCTGCCGGTGGAGGAGATCCTGAAGCAGATCCCGCTGGGCCGCGCCGGCACGCCGCAGGAAGTGGCGGCGATGGTGAGCTATCTCTTCTCGGAGCCCGCGGCCTACGTCACGCGCCAGGTGCTTTCGATCAATGGCGGGATGTTCTGAATGGATCGCGGCGCAGGGATGCGCCGCAAGCAGCCCTCAGACTTTATCCAGCGGCGTGTTGCCGCCGGTGAACTGCGCCCGCGCCTGGGCCATGCGGTAGCGGTGTTCCCGGTACCAAGTGGACCAGTGCCGGATGGCATAGATCGTGTAGATGGTCTGGAACAGGTAGAGCCTGAGCCGCACCTTCCAGGAATCGAACAGGTCCCCCGCCAGCATCGATATCACGCCCTGCTCGATCTGCCAGTCGTTGCGCGGGTTCTGGAACAGGTGCTGCATCACGGGCGAGTTGAAACGGTAGATGAAGAACGCGAAGCGCCGCATGCCGCCGCGCAGGCGGTGTTCCAGCTTGCGCTGCAGCTTCGCTTCCCGCTCCGGGTGTGCCAGCGCCTCGGTCACCAAGGCCGCGGTCTGCTCGGCCCCGCTGGTGGCGAGGTAGACGCCGGAGGAGAACACCGGATCCAGGAACACGAAGGCGTCCCCCACCAGCATCCAGCCGAGACCGCCGATCTGGGTGGCTTCATAGGAATAGTTGCCGGTGACACGCACCTCGTCGCCGATGAGTTCGGCCTTCTCCATGCGTTTCCACAGGGCGGCGTTGAGCTTCAGGGTCTCGAACAGGAACTCCTGGGTGCGGCCGCGGCGCTGCTTGAGATAATCGGGCCGGCACACCGCGCCGATGCTCATGACGCCATCCGGCAGCGGAATCATCCACATCCAGCCATAAGGGAAGCTGTAGATGCTGATGTTGCCGTAGTCCTTGCCGGGGCGGAACTCGGCGCCGCGGAAGTGGCCGAAGATCGCCGCGCTCTGGTGCTGCGGGTTCTTCTTGCGGATGTGTCTCTTGCTGGCGATGAATGCATCGCGCCCGCTGGCGTCCAGGAGATAACGGGTCTGCACCTGATAGTTGCGGCCATCGTCGCTCTTCACGTCCACAAGGGTGTCGCGCGATCCGCGCTGTTCCACTGCCGTGACCTCGGCGCCCTCGCGCCCATCGGCGCCGCAGCCACGAGCATGGTCGAAGAGCAGCTTGTCGAAGTCCTGGCGCCACACCTGGTAGGCATTGGGCGGGCTGTCGCCCAACGCGCGCGCGAATAGGTAGGTGTTGTAGCCGCGCTCGTTCTTCGCCTCGAAGTCGGCGCCGGGCTTGTGGATGCCGATGGCCTTGATCTTGTCCATGACGCCGAGGCGCTCGAACACCGGCATATTCATGGGCAAGAGCGACTCGCCGATATGGAAGCGCGGGTGATGCGCTTTCTCGAGCTGTATGACCTTGTGACCGCTCTTGGCCAGGAATGCGGCCGCGGTGCTGCCGCCGGGTCCGCCGCCGATCACCAGCACGTCACATTGCTCGATAGCCATCGTCGCTCCTCCGGGGCGGTGCGGGATGCGCGCTACGCAGCATCCGCGCCGTCGATGGACTCAATCTAGCACGGGCGCCGGAGCGCCATGCTATCGTTCCCTGCATATTCGGGCAGAGCAGACATAACGTGGCGGACACCCACATCCAGGTCATGTCCACGCTGCTGGACGCAGCCACACACGCGGAGCGTGAACGCGCTTTGCTGCCGCGTCTCGCGCGCGATGAGCAGGCGCGCTACGTGGGCTTCAGTGCCGCCGCGCGCCGGCACACCTGGCTCGCCGGGCGCGCGCTCATGCTCGCTGCGCTGGAACAGGCTCTGGGTGCGGCGGATCCAGCCGCCCTGCTGACCGGATCCCACGGCGGCCCGCGTTATGCGGCGGCGGATGTGCACCTGAACCTCAGTCACAGCGGAGGTCTGCTGGTGGTGGCGCTCGCGCCCTTGCCGGTGGGCGTGGATCTGGAGCGGCCGCGGGAACGGGCCGTGGTACGGGAGGCAGCGCGCATCTTCTGCCCGGAGGAGGCGCAGGCTCTCGAGGTGCTGCCGGAGAGCGGCAGGCTCGAAAGCTTCTATACGCTCTGGACCCTGAAGGAAGCCGCGTGCAAGGCGGCCGGACTCACGGTCTGGGATGGCCTGCGCCGCGCCTGTTTCGATCTGGAAGGCAGGCACTGCCGCCTGGCTCCGCCTTTCCCGCCGGGACCGTGGGGCTTCATGCATGGGGGCCTGGCGCCTCACTGGCGGCTGGCGCTGGCCTGGCTGGGTGAGGCCGGGACCCCACGCATCAGCTGCCGGCGCTGGCAGGACGGGGGGTGGACCGGCGAAACGCTGCTGGGGCCCGTCTTCCTCCACAGCGGGCAGCGAGCCGCATTATCATAGGCGCCCCATGCAGAACCTCTTGAATGCATTGCGCTGGCGCCTGCAGCGGATTGTGCTGATCTACACGCTGGTCGCCTTGGCCGGCTGCATGCTGCTGCACTGGCCGCCGCTCATCCCGTCGCTCATCGGTGCCGTGCTATGGCTCATGGTGCTGGACGGCATCTTCCGTCCCGGCTCGAGCATCTTCCATGCGACCGTCACCCACGGCCCGCGGGACAGCCGCCGGGTGGCCATCACCTTCGACGACGGCCCCGATCCGTACGTGACGCCGGCGGTGCTGGAAGTGCTGCGCCAACACGGCGCGCGCGCCACCTTCTTCGTCATCGGCCGTGCATTGGCGGCGCAGCCGGAATTGGGGCGGCGCATGGTGGAAGCCGGCCACGTGGTGGCGAACCATTCCTGGCAGCATGCCTACTGGCAGAACTTCCGCCACGCGCGCTGGCAAGGGGCCGAACTCGGGCGCTGCGAGGAGACCATCGCCGCGGTCACCGGCCGCCCTTCTTCCAAGCTCTACCGTCCGCCGGTGGGACTGAAGATCGGTGAACTCGGCCGCGCCATCAGCGAGCGGGGCCTCAAGCTGGTGGCCTGGTCCGTGCACAGCCGCGACACCTTCGATCCGGATCCGGCGCGCATCGCGCGGCGGGTGCTGTCCCGGGTACGGGGCGGCGACATCGTGCTGCTGCATGACGGCTACGCCAACGCGGGCGTCCGGCGTGAACGCTGCCCGCGGGCCCTGGCCCTTATCCTTGAGGGCCTGCACGAGAAGGGCCTGGAATGCGTGACTGTGACGGAATTGTTGGGCAGCCCGGGCGGGACGCGCTAACATAGCGTCATACCGGACCTTTAGCGTCCGGATGGGACAGCCGGCCGTTAGAGCCGGCGACACCGATAACCAGACATATATATAGAGCCGCCATGCGCCCACAGGACGCTTTCCAGACCCTCAAGGACACCCTCATCGAGCAATTTGACCTCGATCCGGTGAAGATCACGCCCGAGGCGCGACTCAATGAGGATCTGGACCTCGACAGCATCGACGCGGTGGACATGATCATAAAGTTGCAGGAACTGACCGGCCGCAAGGTGAGCCCCGAGGATTTCAAGAACGTGCGCACCGTGGCGGACGTGCAGCACGTCATCGAGAAGCTGCTCACGGAAAATCCCGTCGCCTGATGCCGACAAGGCCCCCGCCCAAGGCCTCTTCCCCGTTTCACGATATGATGCCCCCGTCCCTCCCAGGAGTCCCTCCGTGTCGAGACGCGTCGTAGTCACCGGTTTCGGCGGCATCACGGCCTTGGGACACGACTGGGAGACCATCGCAGCGAAGCTGCGTGCGCGCCGCTCCGGCGTGCGTTTCATGCCCGAGTGGTCCGGCTACCCGGACGTGAACAGCAAGCTCGCGGCCCCGGTCGCGCCCTACGAGCTGCCGCCCCAGTACAACCGCAAGTCCATGCGCAGCATGGGTCCGGTGGCAGTGATGTCCACCCGCGCGAGCGAACTCGCGCTTGAGCAGGCGGGCCTCATCGGCCACCCCGTACTGAAATCCGGCATGACCGGCGTCGCCCACGGCGCCTGCGCCGGCAGCGCCGAACCCACCATGGCCTTCGGCCGCATGGCCGAGAGCGGCAGCACCCGCGGGCTCACCTCCAACACCTACGTGCAGATGATGAGCCACACGGGCGCCGTCAACATCAGCCTGTTCTTCGGCATCACCGGGCGCATCATCCCCGCCAGCAGCGCCTGCACCTCCGGCAGCCAGGCCATCGGCTTCGCCTACGAGGCCATCAAGTTCGGCAAGCAGACGGTGATGATCGCGGGCGGCGGCGAGGAGTTGAGCGTCGGACCGACGGCGGTGTTCGACACGCTGTTCGCGACGAGCCGCCGCAACGATGCACCGGAGACGACACCGCGCCCCTTCGACAAGCAACGTGACGGCCTCGTCATCGGCGAAGGCGCCGCGAGCCTGGTGCTGGAGGAACTGGAGTACGCTCAGGCGCGCGGCGCCAAGATCCATGCGGAGGTGCTGGGTTTCGGCTGCAACTCCGACGGCGCCCATATCACCCAGCCCCAGGTGGAGACCATGGCGAAGGTGATGCAGCTGGCGCTGGAGGATGCGGGCTTGCCGGCCAGTGCCATCGGCTACGTGAACGCCCACGGCACCGCCACGGACCGGGGCGACGTGGCGGAATCCATCGCCACCCAGCGGATCTTCGGCAACAAGATGCCCATCAGCTCCCTGAAGAGCTACTTCGGCCATACCCTGGGAGCCTGCGGTTCCCTGGAGGCCTGGCTCAGCATCGAGATGATGCGCGCCGGCTGGTTCTCTCCCACCATCAACCTGGACGAGGTGGACCCGGCCTGCGCTGAGTTGGACTACCTCATGGGCGAGGGCAGGAAGCTCCAGGTGGACCACATCATCAGCAATAACTTCGCCTTTGGCGGCATAAACACCAGTCTGATCTTCAAGCGCTGGCCCTGAACCCCCTGCCATGGGCCGGTTTCCGGCTTCTTCCGCCCGACTGTTAGAATGGGCCGTCTCGTAGCCCATCCTTAATATGCAAAAGCCCGCCGACGACAACACCACCGATTTCGGCTACCAACGCGTCGGCGTGGGTGAGAAGGCCGCGCGCGTGCGGCAGGTGTTCGAATCCGTGGCGGACAACTACGACCTCATGAACGACCTCATGTCGTTCGGCGTGCACCGCCTATGGAAACGCTTCACCCTCGGCCAGACCGGGCTCAGGAAAGGCCAGAGCGCGCTCGACGTGGCCGGCGGCAGCGGCGACCTCGCCCGCGGCATGGCGGAGCAAGTAGGCGAGAGCGGCAGCGTGCTGCTCACGGACATCAACCCGGCGATGCTGGCCCACGGCCGCGCCAAGCTCATCGATGCCGGCCTCTCCGGCAACGTGCGGTACGCCCTGGCAGATGCCGAGCGCCTGCCCTTCGAGTCCGACAGCTTCCACTGCGTGACCATCGGCTTCGGCCTGCGCAACGTCACGAACAAGCAAGCAGCCCTCGAGAGCATGTTCCGGGTGCTGAAGCCGGGCGGGCGCCTGCTGGTGCTGGAGTTCTCCCATCCGACGGCACCCGGACTGAAGCCGCTCTACGACAGCTACTCTTTCAACATCTTGCCGATGCTCGGCAAGTACGTGGCCAAGGACGAAGCGAGCTACCGTTACCTCGCGGAGTCCATCCGCATGCATCCTACCCAAGAGACCCTGAAGGGCATGATGCAGACGGCAGGCTTCGAGCGCTGCGACTACTTCAACCTCTCGGGCGGCATCGTCGCCCTGCACCGGGGCCACAAGCTGTGAGCGCGCTGCCCTTCGCGAATCTCATCGCCGCCGGCGTGGAAGCCGCGCTCGCCGCTTCGCTCAAGGGCTCCAGTGCCGCGCGCGCGGACCTGGCGAGACTCGATGGCAAGGTTATCCGCCTGGAACTCATCGGTCTGCCTCTGACCCTGCACTTCCTGCCGGAAGGCGGGAAGATGGCGGTGGCGGCGGACTACCATGGCGAGGCGGACATCACCGTGCGCGCCCCGGCGGCCTCGCTCATGGCGGCAGCTCTGAAGCGTGACAGCGAAGCAGTCCCGCGCGGCATGCAGATCAGCGGCGATGCGGAGACGGCCCAGGTGTTCTCGCGCCTGCTGAAGAGCGCCGACCTCGATTGGGAGGAACTGCTGGCCCAGCGCATCGGCGACGTGGCCGCGCGCCAGGTCGGCAACGCCATGCGTGGCTTCATGGGCTGGAGCCGCGATGCCGGCACGCGCCTGGGTCAGGATGTCGCCGACTACCTGCACTATGAATCCCGTCAGGTGCCCCCGCGCCACGAGGTGGAGGGCTTCCTCACCGGCGTGGACCGGTTGCGTGACGACGCCGAGCGTCTCACCGCGCGCCTGAAGCGCGCCGAATCCCGCCTGAGGCGCCCGTGATCAGCACGCGCCAAGCCCTGCGCCTGTGGCGCGTGAACTGGGTGCTGATGCGCCATGGCCTGGGTGAGATCGTGCTGGCCACGCACCTCTTCCGGCCCATGCGCTTCATCGTCTACTTCAACCCTTTCTACTGGACCCGGAGCAAGTCCGTCGGTCGCGGCGAGCGCATCCGCCTCTCGCTGGAAGAACTCGGCCCTATCTTCGTGAAGTTCGGTCAGGTGCTCTCCACCCGCCGCGACCTGCTGCCGCTGGACATCGCCGACGAGCTGGCGAAGCTGCAGGACCGGGTGCCGCCCTTCCCGGGCGCTGAGGCGCGTGCCATGGTGGAGGAGTCGCTGGGCAAGCCAGTGACAGAACTGTTTGCCGAGTTCGATGAGCGGCCTCTGGCTTCCGCCTCCATCGCCCAGGTGCACGCCGCCAAACTCAAGGACGGCCGCGAGGTGGTGGTGAAGGTGCTGCGTCCCGGTGTTGAGCGGGACATCCGTTCCGACCTGGACGTGCTCTACTTCATCGCGGGGCTCGCCGATGCTTACTGGCGCGATGGCCGCCGCCTGCGGCCCCTGGAAGTGGTGGCGGAATACGAGAAGACGGTGCTGGACGAACTCGATCTCGTACGCGAGGCGGCCAATGCCGCACAGCTGAAACGCAACTTCGAAGGTTCGGCTCTCCTGTACGTGCCGGAAGTGCACTGGGACCTGACGCGCCGGGACGTGATGGTGATGGAGCGCATCCGCGGCGTGCCGGTGAGCGACCTGAAGACCCTGCGTGCCAGCGGCACGGACATGAAGGTGCTCGCCGAGAACGGCGTGCAGATCTTCTTCACCCAGGTGTTCAAGCACAACTTCTTCCACGCCGACATGCACCCGGGCAACATCTTCGTCGGCATCGACGACCCGAAGCACCCGGTCTACAAGGCGGTGGACTTCGGCATCATCGGCACCTTGAGCGCCCGCGACCAGCATTACCTGGCCGAGAACTTCCTGGCCTTCTTCAAGCGCGACTACAAGCGCATCGCCGACCTGCACGTGGAATCCGGCTGGGTGCCGCCCGGCACCCGCGCCGACGAGTTCGAGAACGCCATCCGCAGCGTGTGCGAACCCATATTCAACAAACCCCTGAACGAGATCTCCTTCGCTCAGGTACTGCTGCGCCTGTTCCAGACCGCACGCCGCTTCGACATGGAAGTGCAGCCGCAGCTGGTGCTGCTGCAGAAGACCCTGTTCAACATCGAGGGCCTGGGCCGTGAACTCTATCCCGAACTTGACCTGTGGCAGACCGCCAAGCCTTTCCTGGAGGACTGGACCCGGGAGCGCATGAGCCCGAAAGCGACCGTCCAGCGCCTGTTCGCGGGTCTGCCGGTGCTGCGGGAATTCCTGCTGGAGTCTCCGGGCCGGCTCAACGTGATCTTGAGGCGCCTGGCGGAAGGAACGCCTGCCGAAGATGCGGCGGCGGCGGCACAGCAACGCCAAGCCGCCCTGGAAGCGGCCATACGCCACCGCTATCGTGCCGCGGGCGGCGCGGCGCTGCTACTGGGGGGCTTGATCCTGCTCGGCCTGGGTGCGGAACCTGTCTGGTTCTCCGTGACGCTGGCGCTGGCCGGCGGTGCTTTCCTGCTGTGGGGCTTCCTCACCAGTTAAGCGGCTGGACATGGCGGCGCCATTCCGGGAACAATCTGTCAAATGCGCGGGCTCAGGGGTGGGCTCCGAATGACAGGACCCGCAGCCCATGCACAGCATCTCCCTCCGTCGGCTCACGCACGTCGTGCTCTGCACCGGCCTGCTGGCGGCTGCTTCAGCCGTGCCGGCAGCGCCGGCCACCATGGCTGCTCCCTTCCCGCCCGGTTCCACGCCCCACTTCCGGCATCTCGGCAGCGAGGACGGGCTCGCTAACAGCGACATCCACGCCCTGGTGCAGGACGCGACGGGCTACATGTGGATCGCCACCGACAACGGCCTGCAGCGCTACGACGGCTACCGTTTCGTCACTTACCTGCATGACCCGCGCGATGCAGCAACGCTCGCGCAGAACATCGTCTCGGCGCTGGCCTTCGGCCCCGACGGAACGCTCTGGATAGGCACCGAAGGCGGCGGGCTGGACAGCCTCGCCTCGGGCAGCGAGCGCTTCGTACACCACGTGCACGACGGCGAACGTACGGGCAGCCTCGCCAACGACCGGGTGTTCGCGCTCTTGTTCGACCGGCATGGGCGGTTGTGGGTCGCCACCGACACCGGCGTGGACCGCATGGACACGCCCGGCGCGGTCTTCAGGCACTACGCCACCCATTCCACGCTGCCTAACGGCGAGCGCATCCTGTCGCTGTACGAGGATCCGGCCGGACACATCTGGGTGGGCTCGGACCACGGTGTGTTCTGGTACGACGAGCGGCACGATGCGCTGGCGCGCCTCGAGTTCAAGCAGAGCCCGCTGCTCGCCGCTGCGAAACCGGTATTGGACGCGGCGCCCATCGTCGACTTCTACGCGGACCGGGCGCACCGCCTGTGGATCGGCAGCGAACATGGCATCGCCGTGCTGGGCCTGGGCGGCGCGCTGGACGCCTTCTACACCGCGCACCCGGGCCAGGAATGCGCGCTGCAGAGCGATCACACCCGCGGCCTGCTGCAGGACGACGAAGGCGACATCTGGATCGCGGTGCTGCACGGGGGCCTCTCCCGGCTCGATCCCGAGAGCGGCTGCTTCACCACCTACCGGCACGATGCCACCGATCCGGGCAGCCTGCGCGACGACGACCTGCGCGTGCTGCACCAGGACCGTACCGGGCTCTTCTGGATCGGCAGCTACTACAGCGGTATCGACATCTATAACCCGCGCACCCGTGTGTTCGGCTATTACCCGGCACGGCCAGGCGGCGATGGGCTCGCCGGACCCATGGTGACCTCGGCCTATAAGGGCGCGGACGGCGTGCTCTGGGTCGGTACCCTGAATGGTCTTACGCGTCTCGATGCGGAGCGGCGCCACTACCGGCAATACATCATGCCAGGGCGCCCCGCTCTCGCGCAGGACGACAAGGCGGTGAACGCGGTGCTCGGGGACCGGGAAGGCCGTCTGTGGGTGGGCAGCGACTATGGTCTGTCCCGTTATCTCCCCAAGAGCGACGGCTTCGAGTATCACCGGCTCATCGACCAGAAAGGCGACCCTTACCAGACCAGCGTGAGCTACATCTTCGAGGACACCGAAGCGCGCCTATGGCTCGGCACCGAGGCTGGCCTGCTACGGTTCGACGCCGCCGCGGGCACTGTGCTCCAGCGTTACGTGCCGGACCCGAAGCGGGACGATGCGCTGCCCAACGGCCAGGTGAACGCGGTCTGCCAGAGCCGGGACGGCGCCCTCTGGGTGAGCACGTTGCAGGGCATCGCGCGCTTCGATGGCGTGCATGACCGTTTCCAGATCTACGGCGAGAACAGCGACCCCCGCCACGGGCTCTCCAGCGATGCGGTGCTCTCCTGCCTCGGCGCCGCGGATGGCCGGTTGTGGGTCGGCACCGACAACGGCCTCGACCTCATCGACCCCAAGGGCGGCGAGGTGCGGCACTTCGGGCTTGGCAATGGCCTGCCGGACCTCAACATCAGCGGCATATTGCAGGATCCTTCCGGCGACCTCTGGCTCAGCACCGGCAAGGGCGTGACGCGCTTCTCCCCCGAGGGCAAGGTGCTGCGCAACTATGCGGAGCCGGACGGCTTGCAGAAAGGCGAGTTCAACGACAGTGCCGCCTTCGCTTCAGCGGATGGCGAACTCTTCTTCGGCGGCAGCGACGGCCTCAACAGCTTCTATCCCACGGCCCTCAGCCACGAGCCGGCGGCTCCGGACGTGGCCATCACGCGTTTCACCGTGCTCGGCAAGCCGCTCGCAGCCGCGGCACCGGTGCTGCGTTACCGGGACAACATCCTCGGCTTCGAATTCGCAGCCTTCGACTACGCTCAGCCCAGCCATAACCGCTTCCGCTATACCCTCGAGGGCTTCGACGAGGAGTGGCACACCATCGCGGGCGAGCGCAGCGTCACCTACACCAACCTGGATCCGGGCCGTTACGTGCTGCACCTGCGCGGCTCCAACGACGGTCTCGCCTGGTCCGCGAAGGAAGCCGTCTTCCCCATCCAGGTGCTGCCGCCGCCCTGGCGCAGCCCCTGGGCCTACGCGGGTTACGGTCTGGCACTGATCCTCATCGCCGGTGGGAGCTTCTATCTCTTCGGCCGCTCGGTGCGCCGCCGCCAAGCCTACATCGAGGAACGTAACCGGCGCCGCTGGGCCGAGGCCCTGCACCAACTCATCCAGTCCGTCACGGCGCTGGAGGACGAGCACGCCATCGCCGCGGTGCTCCTGGACAGCCTCATGAGCTTCATCGAATACGACCGGGCCTTGTTCTATGTGGAACGGGATACGGGCCTCGCGCTCATCGGCACCCGCGGCGGCGATGCGGTGGAGCAGCTCTACCATGAACGCTGGCCCGCGGCCCACGCGGGCGTGGCCGCCGCCCTGCGCAAGAGCGAGGTACCGCGCTTGCTCACCGAGACCGAGGCCGCCACCCTGGAACCGCCGGGCCAGGCACCGCGGCACTACCTAGCGGTGCCCCTGCTCTCGGGCAACAGCCCTTATAGATTGCTTTTGGTGGGGCGCGAGTCCAAGACCATCCAGACCCAGGGGCTCGACATCGCCGCCGCCATGGCCAAGCAAGTGAGCGTCGCGCTGGACCGCGCACTGCTCATAAAGGACCTGGAGCGGCTCGCCACCACCGACAGCCTCACCCGTCTCGCCATCCGCCGCAGCTTCCTGCAGGGAGCTGAGGCGGAGTTCGAGCGCAGCCGCCGCTACCAGCGTGAGCTATCGGTGCTGATGCTGGACGTGGACCACTTCAAGCGCGTGAACGACAGCTACGGCCACGAGGTGGGAGACCGGGTGCTGCGCATCCTGGCGGATACCTGCCGCACGAGCCTGCGGCAGCAGGACCTCATCGGCCGCTATGGCGGCGAGGAGTTCATCGCACTGCTGCCTGAGACCTCAATCGAGGTGGCGATGGAAGCCTGCGAGCGCCTGCGCCGCAACGTCGAGGCGCTCACGGTGAACTCGCCCCAGGGTCCCGTGAAGGTCACGGTGAGCATCGGCATCGCGACGCTCAACCGCGCCACGCCCAGCATCGGCGCGCTCATCAACGCCGCGGACCGGGCCTTGTATGAGGCGAAGCAGAAGGGCCGGAACAGGGTAGTCGTCAGTTCCTGATCGCGGTCGTCGCAGCAGCTGGGACCATATCAGGCAAGGGATCTTTCTCTTGTAATTCCACTATCTTCGATGGTGCCACCAAGACCACATCCTCATCCACCAATTTAGGCAATTCGGATTCCAGCACCGCGAAAGTCGCCGAGCGCGGATGGCCGATGGCCAGTGCGAAGCCGTTGCGTTTGGCGATCTTCAACAAACGCTTCCATTGCGCTCTCACCGCGTCCTCGGTGTTCACGTCATCCAGGAACACGTTGCGCCGGGCCGTGGGCACACCCTGCTCCCGGGCGATCTGGTAGGCGACACTGTCCGCGGATGTGTAGCTGTCTATATAGAAGTAAGGGCCGGCCGCGTGCAGAGCCTGCAGGATCCAGGCCATGTCGCCCGGGTGCTGGGTGATGAGGCTGCCCTCGTGGTTGTTCATGCCAGCGAGATGGGGGATGGAGGCGAGGTCGTCCGTCACCGTGTCACGCATCTCGCTCTCGGTCATCTCCAGCGTGAGACCGCCCGCCCCTAGGGGCATGTCCGAGATGGACTGCATGGGCAGGTGCAGCAGCACCTCCTTGTGATCCGCATAGGCCAGGTTTGCGATGCGTGGCCCATGTTCGGTGTGGGGCAGGATGGAACAGGCCACCGGACCCGGCAACGCCACCACGCGCCTGCCTTCGCTGAGGCTGTTGCCCAGGTCATCGATGACGATGGCGATGAACACCGGATGTGCTGCGACATGCGCGGGCGCCGTCACCGCTGCAGGCGCTGTGACCTGCGACGGCGCCTGTGCTGCGGCATCTCGAATGAAGAGACCATTTGAAAGAGACGAAAAGAAAAGCACCCCCATAAAAAATAGAGATTTTGTCCTCCAGCAAGGCAAAAATGCCCGAGGCTCCGGAGCGTACTCTTCAGTACGTGAGGATGCCGAGGGCATTTTTAACGCCGCTGGAGGACAAAAGATCATTTTTTATGGCTGGCACTTAGGCCTTTCAGGATGTTCAGCGCTTGATAGAGCTGGAAATCCTTGGCCGCCAGCGCATCCATGGCCTTCTCGGCACCGACGCCGGTGGCGGGCGCCGGCCCGGTGTTCGGGTTGGCAAGGTGGCTGCGCAGGCTGGATTCCTTCTCGCCGGGGGCGCGGGCGTCCGCGTCCTGGGCGATCTGCAACGGCGCGATCTCCACGTCCGGCGCGATGCCGAGGGCCTGGATGGAGCGGCCCGAGGGCGTGTAGTAGAGGGCCGTGGTGAGCTTGATGGCGTCCCCCTGCGGCAGCGGGATCACGGTCTGCACGGAGCCCTTGCCGAATGTCTGAGTACCCACGATGAGCGCGCGATGGTCGTCCTTCAGCGCGCCCGCCACGATCTCCGCCGCGGAGGCGGTGCCTTCGTCCACCAGCACCACCAGCGGCGCGCCGTCCAGCAGGTCGCCGGGCGTGGCGCTGCGGCTCAAAGAGGCATCCGGCGCGCGGCCCTTGGCGGTGACGATGAGTCCGCCGTCCAGGAAGTCGTCGGATACCGCGACCGCCGCATCCAACAATCCGCCCGGGTTCTCCCGCAGATCCATGACCAGGCCCTGCAGCGGCCCGCCGTTCTTCTTGACGAGATCCTTCATGCTGCTCGCGACGGCGGCCACCGTGTCGTCGCCGAAGTCCGCGACACGCAGGTAGCCATAGCCTCTCTGCAGTATCTCGCCGTGGGCGGAGGCCACATGCACTTCGGTGCGGGTGAGCTTCACGGTATAGGACTGGTCCTGGTCCGGGCCCTGCAGCTCCAGCGTCACCTTGCTGCCGGGTTTGCCGCGCAGGAGTTCGCTGGTCTGGTCCAGGGTGAGCCCGTCGGTGGAGGTGCCGTCCACCGCGAGGATGGCGTCGCCGGCCTGCACGCCGGCCTTGGCGGCCGGCGAGCCGTCGATGGGCGAGACCACGATGACGTTGCCGTCGTCATCCACGCCGATGTCTATGCCGATGCCGTTGTATTCCCCGCTGGTGAGATCCTGCATGTCCTGGTACTCGGATTTGTCCAGGAAGTCGGAGTGGGGATCCAGGTTGCCGAGCATGCCGCGCAAGGCGCCATGCAGCAGCGTGGCGTCGTCCACCGGCACCACGTACTGGTCGCGGATGAGCTGCATCACGTCCGCGAGCTGCCGCACCTGATCCCAGGGCAGCGCCGCCTTGCTGGCGGCGGCGGGAGCGGGCGTGGGTGCCGCGGCGGATGCGCCGCCGGCGAGGAAGAGGAAGCTCAAAGGGAGCAGGATGCGTTTGTGCATGGTCTTGCCTTCGTGGCGGCTCGAAGTGCCGCGGTGGATGTCGTTTGGATTCAGCCGCCCGGCAACTTGCCACGGCACCAGCGCCGCGGGTCGAGGGTGTCGTTGCCGTGGCGCAGTTCGAAGTAGAGCGCCGGCTCGTCCTGGCCGCCGCTGTCGCCGAGCGCGGCGATGGTCTCGCCGGCTTTCACGTAGTCTCCCACCTGGTGGGTGACGTCCTGGTTGTGGGCGTAGATGCTCATGTAACCCTCGCCGTGGTCGATGATCACCAGCAGGCCGAAGTGCGGCATCCAGTCCGCGTAGACCACGCGGCCCTGGGAGATGGCGTGCACCGGCGTGCCGACGGGCGCGGCGATGAGGTCGCCTTCCCAGTGCAGGTGCCCGCCGGCGCGGGGCTGGCCGAAGCGGTCCAGCACCTTGCCGGAGACGGGCCACAGCAGCTTGCCGCGCAGGGCCGAGAAACGCTTGCCCTGCTGCAGCTCCGCCGGCACGTCCGTGAGGGCCTGGTGCAGGCTGTCCACCAGGGATTGCATGGCCTGCTGGTCCTTGTCGAGCCGCGCGATCTCCGCCTTGCGGCTCTTGATGCCTGCATCCAGGTTGGCGAGCAGCTGCCGGCGCGTCTTGCCGCGGGACTGCAGCTCGCTCAGCATCTTCGCACGCCCGTCCCGCAGGGTCTTGAGTGAGCCGAGCTGATCCTGGATGCGAGCATCCACCTGGTCCAGCGCCGCCAGCTCCTGGCGCACCGCGCCGATGCGCGCGGCGCGCGCCTGGCTGATGTAGTCGTAGTAGGCGAGCAGCCGCCCCACGGTCTCCGGATCCTGCGCGTCCAGCAGGAGACGCAGTTGCGAATCACGTCCCTCCTGATAAGCGGCGCGCATCTGCTGCGCGAGCGCGGTCTTCTGCGCATCCAGCGCGGACTGGCGTGCGGCCTTTTGCCGCTGCAGGTCCGCGAGCTGCGCCTCGGCGGCGCCCACCTGGCGGTCCAGGTCCGCATAGTCGTGGCTGGCGGAAGCGATGGCGCGTTCACTCTGGCGCAGCTCCACCTGCACCGCGCCGCGCTTCTGCAGCGCCTGCTCCTGGGCCTGCTGCACCTTGGTGAGCTTCGCCTTGAGCTTGTCGAGTTGCTGCTGCTTATCGGCGCTGTCAGCCCCCTGGGCCCCGCCGGCCAGGCACGCTAGCGCCAGCAACATGAGCCGGGAGCCGGTGCGTCGGGATGGGGGTGGCGCGGACAGGGCTGGCAATGCTGGAGGTCCGGATGGGGAGTGGCAGGACCCGATTCTAGCAACTCCGTCCCGCCCACAGTGCGGAGCCGAGCGCTTTTGGCCCGTGTTTCAAAGGCTTGCGGCCACGCTGGTATACTACGCAGCCTTTTCAAGCCGCCATCCGGCCCCATATAACAAGCCATGTCACGCCTGCTCGAATTCAGCCAGCACCATCCCCTCCTCATCGGCCTCGTGGTCATCGCGATCCTAGCCCTGGCGGTGGACGAAGCCCTGCGCCGCATGCGCAAGTACCGGGAACTGGCCGCCTCCCAGGCGGTGCTGCTCATCAATAAGGGCGCGGCGGTCATCGACCTGCGCAGCCATGCCGAGTACGACGCCGGCCACATCATCAATGCCCGCAATCTGCCGCTGGCGGAGCTGGACGACCGGACCGCGGAGCTGGACAAGCTCAAGGGCCAGCCGGTCCTGCTCTACTGCAATAGCGGAAGCGACGCCGGCAAGGCCGCCGACAAGCTGGTGAAGCGCGGCCTCGGTCCCGTGGATGTGTTGAAGGGCGGCCTTGCCGCCTGGCAGCAGCAGCAGTTCCCGGTGGAGCGGCGCTGACGCCATGGCGCCGGTCACCCTCTACTCGACCCAGGTCTGCCCCTACTGCGTGCGGGCCAAGGCGCTCTTGGACGGGAAGCACGTCGCCTACACCGAGATCAGGGTGGACCGGGAACCGGGCAAGATGGCCGAGATGATGCAGAAGAGCGGCCGGCGCACCGTGCCGCAGATCTTCATCGGCGAGCGCCACGTGGGCGGCTTCGACGAACTCTATGCGCTGGACCGCGACGGCAGGCTCGACCCGCTGCTGGCGGACGGCTGAAACCTTTATCCGACCTCCTATATATACAAAGATCTGAGGATCCCATGGCCGAGAACGATACCCCCCAGAAATCCGTGACGCTCACCCGCATCTACGTGAAGGATTGCTCCTTCGAGTCGCCGCGGTCCCCGGAGGTGTTCGCCTCCCCCATGGACCCGGAACTCCAGGTGAGCATGCGCAGCGCCGCCAAGAAGATCGAGGGCGACGAGGTCGAGGTGGTGCTCACCATCACGGTGGAGGCCAGCAGCGAAGGCCGCAGCCTGTTCCTGGCGGAAGTGCACCAGGCCGGCACCTTCACCGTGACGGGCTTCGTGGACCTGGAAGAGAAGGCGGTCCTCGGCAGCTATTGCCCCAGCATCCTCTTCCCCTACGCCCGCGAGGTGATCTCGAGCCTCGCCACCAAGGGCGGCATGCCCACGCTGCTGCTGCAGCCCGTCAACTTCGACGCGGTGTTCGCCCAGAGCCTGGCTGCGGAAGCCGGGGCGGCCAAGTAAGCACGCCATGAGCGGCGCCCTGAAGCCCATCGGCATCGTCGGCGCCGGCTCCTGGGGCACCGCGCTCGCCATCTCGCTCTCGCGCAACGGCCGCGCGGTGAAGCTCTGGTCCGTGGACCGGAGCGAACTCGAGCCGCTGCCCGCTGACCGGGAGAACAAGCGCTTCCTGCCGGGCTGCCGCTTCCCCGATCCTCTCGCCATCGAGTTCGACCTCGCCCGGCTCGTGGCGGACTGCGATGACCTGCTGGTGGTGGTGGTGCCGAGCCACGGGTTCCGCGCCACGCTGAAGCTGATCGCGGAGTGCAAGCCGAAGGCGCTGCGCCTCGCCTGGGCCACCAAGGGTTTCGAGCTGGAGAGCGGCAAGCTCCTGCACGAGGTGGCGCGCGAGACCCTGGGCGACAAGATCCCCTTCGCGGTGCTCTCGGGCCCCACCTTTGCCAAGGAAGTGGCGCGTGGCATGCCCACTGCCGTGACCATCGCCTCCAATGACAAGCGCTTCGCCGATGACCTGGCGCAGGCGGTGGCGAGTCCCGTGTTCCGCGCCTACACCTCCGACGACCTCACCGGCGTGGAAGTGGGCGGCACGGTCAAGAACATCGTCGCCATCGGCACCGGCATCAGCGATGGCCTCGGCTTCGGCGCCAACGCCCGTGCCGCGCTCATCACCCGCGGCCTCACGGAGATCACGCGCCTGGGGCTGAGGCTCGGCGCGCGCACGGAGACCTTCCAGGGCCTCACGGGACTCGGCGACCTCGTGCTCACCTGCACCGACGACCAATCCCGCAACCGGCGCATGGGCCTGGGGCTCGCCTCCGGCAAGAGCCGCGAGCAGGTGCAGCAGGACATCGGCCAGGTGGTGGAAGGCTACTATGCCGCCGAAGCGGTACATGTGCTGGCCCAGCGCCTGCACGTGGAGATGCCCATCTGCGAGCAGATCTACCGCATCCTCTACGAGGGCCTGGATCCGCGTTCAGCGGTCGAGACCCTCATGAGGCGCAGCCTCAAAGCAGAATAAGCCCGTCCCCCGGGGCAGAAATGGCCTGTTTCCAGCCGGTCTTGAACTTAAGTTTGGCCGTATCATCTAACCCTTCCTATCCATCAATCCCCGTATCGCGAGGTCTGCCCATGCGTCGTCCGTGGTCCGCGAAACTACCTGTCTTCCTGGCTTCGGCCCTGGCAGGCACCCTCTCCCTGAGCGCGCTCGCCGCCGGCGATGACCGGCCCGCGATGCTCGGCTTCTCCAGCGGCAACGCCTCGCAGCAAGCGGCGCTGGAACAGAAGTTCGATGCGCTGCTGAACGCCCAGGACCAGAGCGACTGGAACCGGGACATGTCCTCCGCCGCCAACAATGTAGGCACGCCCCACGACAAGGCCAACGCGGAGATGATGCTGAAGCTGTTCCAGTCCTGGGGCTGGGATGCGCGCATCGAGACCTTCAGCGTGCTCTACCCGACGCCGAAGGAAGAGCTGGTCGAGATGGTGGCACCGACGCAATTCAAGGCGGCGCTGCACGAGCCGCCGGTGGCGGGCGACCGCACCTCCACGCTCACCGAGAACGTGCTCCCCCCGTACAACGCCTACGGCGCCGACGGCGACGTGACCGCCGATCTCGTGTACGTGAACTACGGCATGCCGGACGACTACAAGGAGCTGGAACGCCACGGCGTGGACGTGAAGGGCAAGATCGTCATCGCGCGCTACGGCGCCGGCTGGCGCGGCCTGAAGCCGAAGCTGGCCTGGCAGCACGGCGCGGTGGGCTGCCTAATCTATTCCGATCCCGCCGACGACGGCTTCCGCCAGGGCGACGTGTACCCGAAGGGTGCCTGGCGCCCCGAGGACGCGGTGCAGCGCGGATCCGTGGCGGACATGCCCATCTATCCGGGTGACCCGCTCACCCCAGGCCGCGGCGCCACCGAGGGCGCGAAGCGCCTCGCGCTCAAGGACGCGGTCACGGTGCTGAAGATCCCGGTGCTGCCCATCTCCTACGCCGACGCGAAGCCGCTGCTGGCGGCGCTCGGCGGCCAGGTGGCGCCGGACGGCTGGCGCGGCGGCCTGCCGCTGACCTACCACATCGGCCCCGGCGCCACGAAGGTGCACCTCAAGGTCCTCAGCAACTGGGACCAGAAGCCGGTGTATGACGTGATCGCGGTGATGAAGGGCAGCGAACTGCCGGACGAGTGGATCGTGCGCGGCAACCACCACGATGGCTGGGTCTTCGGCGCGGCCGATCCCCTGTCCGGCAACGTGGCCATGATGTCCGAGATGAAGGCCATCGGCGCCCTGGTGAAGCAGGGCTGGAAGCCGAAGCGCACGCTGGTGTACGCGAGCTGGGACGGTGAGGAGCCGGGCCTCCTGGGCTCGACCGAATGGGCTGAGACCCATGCGGACGAGCTGCAGAAGAAGGCGGTGCTCTACCTCAACACCGACAACAACGACCGCGGCTTCCTGTTCGCCGGCGGCTCGCATGTATTGCAGACCACCCTCAACCAAGTGGCGCAGGGCGTCACCGACCCGCAGACGGGCGTGAGCATCGACGCGCGTGAACGCGCCGGGCTGCGCGTGCAGGGCTTCTCACGCGACGCCTCCGTCGACGACGTAGAACTGGCGGAGATCGCCGCCACGGACCAGGAGCTGCCGCTGTTCGCGCTGGGCTCGGGCTCCGACTACACCGCCTTCGAGGATCACCTCGGCATCCCGTCCATGGACTTAGGCTTCGACGGCGAGGGTGACGGCGGCGACTACCACTCGCTGTACGACTCCTTCGACCACTACAGCCGCTTCGGCGATCCTGGCTTCAAGTACGGCGTAGCCCTGTCCAAGGCCGCGGGCCACACGGTGCTGCGCTTCGCCGACGCGGACGTGCTGCCCTACGGCTTCGGCGATTTCGCCGACACCGTGGCCAAGTACGTGGACCAGCTGCAGAAGCTCGCCGGCGGCATCCGCGAGCGCAACCAGCAGCAGGACAAACTGCTCGGCACCGACGCCTTCAAGCTGGCTGCAGATCCGACCCAGACCTACGTCCCGCCTCCGGCGGCCCAGCCTGCGCCCTACCTCAACTTCGCGCCGCTGGACAACGCGCTGGTGAAGCTGAAGGCCAGCGCCGCGGCCTACGATACCGCCTTCGCGGCGGCGGCGGCCGGCGACTTCAAGCTCGCCTCCGGCAAGCGCGAGGCCCTGGACAGGCAGCTGCAGGGCATGGAGCAGAACCTCCAGTATTCCGGCGGCCTGCCGGGCCGGGACTGGTTCAAGCACATGATCTACGCCCCCGGCCTCTACACGGGCTATGGCGCGAAGACCATGCCCGGCGTGCGGGAGGCCATCGACCAGCAGCAGTGGGATACGGCCGGGAAGTACATCGGCATCGACGCCGACGTACTGACGAAGTACAGCGCCGAGCTGGACAAGGCCACGGCCCTGCTCAAGAAGTAAGTCTCAGATACCTGCGACAGAAAGAAGGCCGGGTGCTCGCGCACCCGGCCTTCTCTTTTTTCCGAAAGCGGTATTACTGGTGCAGGACCGCTTCCACCTGGATGCGCAGGGTAACGCCCATCTTGAAGCCCCAGGGTTTTCCGGCATCGATGCCGAAATCGTCGCGGTTGAAGCTGCCGAGCGCGTCGGCGCCGCACCAGTCGCGCTTGTAGAGGGGATGGGTGGCGCACTTGAAGCTCAGGATCTTTAGCTGCAGGGGCTTGGTCACGCCGTGCAGGGTGAGCTGGCCGTCCACCAGGGTGGGCGCGCCGTCCACGAAGCCGCCGAGCTTGCCGGTGTAGTGGGCCTCCGGGAACTTGTTGGATTCGAGATAACCGGTGCCCGCCACCTCCTCGTCCAGCTTGTCCACGCCGAGGGTCACGCTGGAGGTGTCCACGTAGATGTCCACGCTGCCGGCGTTGGCCGCCTTGTCGAGAGTGATGGTGCCGCGGCTCTTCTTGAACAGGCCGCGCCAGACGGACATGCCATTGAAGTGGTCGGTCTCGAACACGGGATGGGTGTGGGTGGGGTCCACGTCGTAGACCGCGGGCGCGGCGAGGGCTGTGCCGGTGGCGAGGCAGGCGAGCAGGGCGAGAGGCAGTCTCATCGGACGCATTCGATTCTCCAGTTGATGTTTCAGATCTTGAGTGTCGCGGCGAGCCGTTCCAGGCTCTGGTTCCAGCCCGTCTCCATGCCGGCGAGCTTCTGCGCGGCATCGTCGCCGTCGCCCTCGGCGTAGGTGCTGAGGCTCAGGCGCGTCTTGCCGCCCTCATCCGCCAGGATGAGCGTGAGGCGGCCGCGCAGCACCGCCTTGTCTTCCTTATCCAGGGCCTCGAAGTCGAAGGCGAGGCGCTCCGGCACCTTGAACTCGGTGAAGGTGCCGCGCATGGGGTAGTCCTGGCCGTCCGGCCCGCGCATGACGATGCTGAGGCGTCCGCCCACGCGGCCCTCGATCTCGCAGCTGTGGTTGGTGAAGTCCTTCGGTCCCCACCAGCGGCACATATGCTCCACCTCGGTCCAGGCGCGGAACACCTGGTTGCGCGAGGCGTCGTAGACGCGGCTGATGTACAGCTCGCGGTGCGGGGTTGAACTGGGCTTCTTCATCCGGGATGTCCTTGGCTAGAGGCTCTTGAGGTAATCCTCGAGCAGCTCCATGGTGCCACCCCAGCCCTGCTCCATGGAAGCTTTACCTTCGATGAAGGTGCGCCGCTCCACCTCGGTGGCCTGATAGGGCGCCCAGCGCAATGTCAAAAGAGTGCGCTCGCCCTGGGCCTCGAAGGTCGTGGTGGAGAGGGTCTGCCTGGGCCAGTTGGGGCTGCCGGGATGCGCGGTGACGCCGCCGTCCTTATCCGAGAAGGAGGTGATCACCTGCAGTTTCTCGGGCCGCTTGATCTCCAGGAAGGTCCACTTGCCCCACATCTCCATGCCGTCCGGCGCGCGCAGGCCATAGTGGTAGATGCCGCCGACCTTCAGGTCCAGCTTGCCCCCCAGGATGTCGAACCCCTTGGGGGCGAACCACTTGTTAAGATGTTCCAGTTTCGTCCAGACATCGAACACCGTCTCACGGCCGACCGGGAACACCCGGCTGGTGACGAACTCTTCGTTGGTATCCATAGGTTTCTCCTGGATTTATGTAATCAGTGCGCAGCTGCCGGCGTAGCGGATACGGGCGAGGTGCGTAGGAACACGACCCCCAGCACGCCAGCAAGCAGCGCGAAGGCCGCACCGCAGAGGAAGGCCGCCTGGTAGCCACCGGCCAGGGCCTCCGCATGGGCGCTGCCCGCGTCCAGCAGGCTGCTGGTCCGGGCTTCCGCCACGCTCGCCAGCACCGCGAGGCCGAGCGCGCCGCCCAGCATGAAGGCGGTGTTGACGATGCCGGAAGCGAGCCCGGATTCCGTCTCGGGCACGCCGTTCATGGCCGCCATCAGCACCGGGTTGAAGGCGATCCCGGCGCCCAAGCCGAGCAGCAGCATGCCGGGCAATATGTCCCGCACCAGGGTGCCGTCCACCGGCGCCCGTGCGAAGAGCAGCAGACCCAACGCAGCCAGCGACAGCCCTACGAACATGGGGCCCTTGATGCCGAAGCGCATCACCAGCTTGGCTGAGAACCCCAGGGACATGACCGCCATGATGAGGTTGGAGGGCAGGAAGGCCATGCCGATCTGCATGGGCGTGAAGCCGAGCACGAGTTGCATGTAGAGCGCCGAGAGGAAGAACCAGGAGAACATGGCCGCCGCCCACAGGATGCCGCAGATGCTCGCGACCGAGAGGTTGCGCAGACGCAGCATGGCGAGCGGCACCAGGGGCTTCTTCACCTTGGCTTCTATGATCAGGAATACGCCTAACACTACGAGTGCGGCGGCGAGGATGCCGAGGGTCAGCGGTGAGGTCCAGCCGTTCTGGTTGCCGTTGATGGTGGCGTAGTTGGCGAGCAGCAGCGCCAGCGTCACGGTGACCGCACCGGCCACGTCCAGCTGGCGCCGCCCTTCCGCCTCGCCCGCGTGCTTGGGCAAGAGCTTCCAGCACAGCAGGAACACCACGAGGCCGACCGGCACGTTCACCAGGAAGATCCAGTGCCAGTTGAAGCCGCCGGTGAGCACGCCGCCCAGGAGCGCGCCGATGCAGCCGCCGCCGGAGCAGACGAAACCATACACGCCCATGGCCTTGGTACGATCATTGTTCTCGGTGAACAGGTTGAGGATGAGGGAGAGGGAGACCGCATCCACGATGGCGCCGCCCAGACCTTGCACGCTGCGTGCCACGATGAGGAAGGTCTGGGAGCCGGCTAGGCCGCAGGCCAGAGACGCGCCGCTGAAGAGCACCAGGCCGAAGAGGAAGACCTTGCGGTGGCCGAAGAGGTCTCCGAGGCGCCCGCCCAACAGCAGGAAACCTCCGAAGATCAGGATGTAGGCGTTCACCACCCAGGCGAGCGACGCATCGTCGAACTTGAGGTCCGCCCGGATCGAAGGCAGGGCCACGTTCACGATCGTCACGTCCAGCACGATCATCAGCGCGCCAGCGCACAATAGCGCCATTGCCAGCCAGCGGTTGTCGTAATGCTTCGCGATGCTCATCTGTCTCTCCGCAGTTTCGGGTCAGGGGTCGGCAGGTCCTGGATATCGTCGCCCTTCAGCGAATCGGCTATGCGCTCCATCAGGCCGCGGGTACCCTTCTCGCGGGAGCCCGCATCGTCATAACCGTCCAGGAAGGCACCTTGTTCCGTGATGGTGAGCCTGGAGCCGGCGCCGTCCACAGCGAAGAGCAGGGTGGCCAGGGACACGGAGATGTGCCTGTTGTCCAGGTGCATGTCGTAGGCGTAGACGATGCGCTGCTCCGGCACGATATCGTGATAGGTGGCATCGAAGGCGGACACCATGCCGCTCTTCCATCTGCCGGAGAGGTGCTCGTGACCGCCGACGCGGAAGTCGAACTTCTTGTCGACCAGAACCCACTCACCGCCGCCGCCGAACCAGCGGCTCTTCGCTTTCTCGTCGGAGAAGGCCTTGTAGAGCAGGGCCACCGGCGCGTCATAGTGGCGCTCGATGGTGAAGCTGGCGTGCTGTGTCTCACTTCTTGCGGTCATGCTTCTTCTCCTTGGTCTTGGGTGTGCCGACGGCCTCTTCGGCCTGCAGCTCCTTCAGGTATTCGCCCAGACGATCCAGCCGCTCTTCCCAGAAGCGGCGGTAATGCTCCACCCAGTCCGAGACCTCCTGCAGCGGCGCCGCCTTCAGGCGACAGGGCCGCCACTGGGCGTGCCGGCCGCGGGTGATGAGGCCGGCCTTCTCCAGTACCTTGAGGTGCTTGGTCACGGCCGGCAGGCTCATCTCGAAGGGCTCGGCGAGTTCCGTCACCGAGATCTCCCCCAGGGACAGTCGGGCGAGGATTGCCCGGCGGGTGGGGTCCGCCAGGGCGGCGAAGGTGGCACTCAGGTGATCGGATTGCATGGTACTACACCAATAGGTTAATTAACCTTTTGGTAAAATATACAAGATGGACCGTCGCGTCAAGCCGGTCAAAACCCTGGAAAAGTAATGCTTTCTAGGAGCTGCCAACGAACCCTTGCTGCCGCCAGGCCTCGAACACCATCACCGCCACGGCATTGGAGAGGTTGAGGCTGCGGTTGCCGGGCCGCATGGGCAGGCGCAGCACCTGTACCGGCGGGAGGGAGTCGAGCAGGGCCTGGGGCAGGCCGCGGGTCTCAGGGCCGAACAGGAAGGCGTCCCCGTCCCGGTATTCCGGCTCGGTGTAACGGCGCGTGCCGCGGGTGGAGAGGGCAAAGAGACGCGGCGCAGCGAGCGCCGCCATGCAGGACTCGAAGTCCGCGTGCTCGGTGACGTTCGCCATCTCATGGTAGTCCAGGCCCGCGCGCCTCACCTTCGACTCCGAGAGATCGAAGCCCAGGGGATGCACCAGGTGCAGCGCGGCGCCCGTGTTGGCGCACAGGCGTATGATATTGCCCGCGTTGGGCGGTATCTCAGGTTGATAGAGGATGATGTGGAACATATGACCGACTTCGCTCCCCTCCCCGGCTCCCTCAAGCTCGACTTCTGCGGCATGCGATTCGACTCGCCGCTGGTCCTGCTCTCGGGCTGCGTCGGGTTCGGCGAAGAATACACGCGGGTGGCGGGCTTCTCCAACCGGGACGCCGGCGCCGTATGCCTGAAGGGCACCACCCTGAAGCCCCGCCTCGGCAACCCGGCCCACCGGGTGTACGAGACTCCCTCGGGGATGCTGAACGCCATCGGCCTGCAGAACCCGGGTGTGGATCACGTGGTGAAGAACATCCTGCCGATGCTGGATTTCTCAGAGACCCGTTTCATCGCCAACGTATCGGGCTCGACGGTGGAAGAGTACGCGGAAGTCACGCGCCGCTTCGATGACTCGCCCATCGACGCCATGGAGATCAACATCTCCTGTCCGAACGTGAAGGAAGGCGGCGTGCAGTTCGGCAACGACCCGGACATGTCCGCCCAGGTGGTGGCCGCCTGCCGCGCCGTGACCAGGAAACCCCTCATCACCAAGCTCTCGCCCAACCAGACGGACATCGCGCTGAACGCGCGGCGCTGCATCGAGGCGGGGACCGACGGCTTCGCCGTCATCAACACCCTGATGGGCATGGCTATAGATGTCGAGAAGCGTTCCGCCGTCATCGGCAACTTCCAGGGCGGCCTCTCGGGCCCGGCCATCAAGCCCATCGCGCTGCTGAAGACCCAACAGGTCTACCAAGTGGCGAAGCCCCATAACATCCCCATCATCGGCCAGGGCGGCGTGACTACGGTGCAGGATGCGCTGGAGTTCTTGATCGCTGGCGCCACCGCCGTGGGGGTGGGCACCGCGCTCTTCTACGATCCGCTGGTGTGCAAGAAACTGAATGCCGGCATAGCGGACCACTTGTCCCGCTACAACATGAAGAGCGTCTCGGAACTCACCGGTAGCCTGAACGTGCCGGGCAAGAAGCTTGCCACCGAAGCCTGCGCCGCCGGTTGATGTCGTTTCAAAAGCGTCGCGAGCGAAGGCAGGGCTAGGCGCGCGAGGCGAGCAGGAGGGAGTGCACTCTTGGTGTGCATGACCGACTGCGAGTCCGAAGCGCAACAAAGCCCTGCCGAGCGCAGCAGGTTTTGATCAGCCCTCCGCTATTATTTCTGCCGGTTCAAACTTCACTTCCATGCCCTTGCGCAGGGTGGTCTGGATCTCCGCCACCCGGTCCGTGTGCAGCATCAGCTCACGGATCTCCTGCTCCTCGCCCTTGGCCGCCACCCGCGCCCGGTAGCTCAAACCTCTTAGGGGTTCACCGGTACCGCTGAAGTCCGCCCGCACATCCACGTTCACCCGCAGCACCTCGATGCCCCGATCGCGGCCTTCCCGGTAGATGTCGTTGCAATAACTGGTGGCCACCGCCAGGCAGAGGAACTCCGAACCGGTGACGCTGGACCCGGTGCCGTTGCCGCTGGGCGGCACGGTTAGCTCGCGTGCGATGTCGTTGGTGGCCACCACGGCGGCGTGGTGCTGGTCCCAATTCTCTACGGATGCTTCGATCAACATGGCGTCCTGCCTGCTTGAGGGGTGTGCATCCATTCTAAGCAGTAGGGGCTGATTTCAGTTTTTGGCTTGACGTAAGTCCATGCACGGACGACATGTCATCATGTCTCACGCGCGCCCTTGAGCTTGCGCGTGAGCGTGTTCCGGCCCCAGCCCAGGAGCTTCGCCGCTTCCTGGCGCTTACCGTCGGTCTTCGCGAGCGCCGCGTCCATCAAAATCTTCTCGAACTCCGCTTCCGCGCCGGCGAGGGCCGCGTCGTTGCCGGCAGCCAATTCCGTCTCGGCCCAGTTGCGCAGCGCGACACGCCAGTCGCCGGACACGATCTCCCTTGAGTTGCGCATCGGTTCCAGCACCGGCCCCAGGTCGTTCTTGTGCACGATGCGGCCGGGAGCCATGAGCATGAGGCGGCGGCAGAAGTTCTTGAGTTCCCGCACATTGCCGGCCCAGAGCCGCTCGCTCAAGGCGGCGAGCGCATCGGCGGTGAGACGCTTCGCTGCGACGTTCAGTTCCCGCGCCGCCGCGTCCATGAAGTGCTCAAGCAAGAGCGGGATGTCTTCGCGCCGTTCCCGTAGCGCCGGCATGTGCACATGCACCACGTTCAGGCGGTGGAATAGGTCTTCGCGGAAGGCGCCCTCCTCCACCCGCGCCTCCAGGTCCTGGTGGGTGGCGGCGAGGATGCGCACGTCCACCTTCACCGCCTCATGGCCACCGACCCGGTAGAACTCACCCTCCGCCAGCACCCGCAGGAGCCGGGTCTGCAGGGCGGGGGACATGTCGCCGATCTCGTCCAGGAAGAGCGTGCCGCCGTGGGCCTGCTCGAAGCGACCCAGACGCCGGCCGGTGGCGCCGGTGAAGGCGCCCCGTTCGTGGCCGAATAGCTCCGATTCCAGCAGTTCCGCCGGGATGGCGGCGGTATTGAGCGCGATGAAGGGCTGGCGTGCACGCGGGCTGTGGCGGTGCAGGGCGCGGGCCACCAGTTCCTTGCCGGTGCCGGACTCGCCGGTGATGAGTGCGGTCATGTGGCTGCGGGTGAGGCGGCCGATGGCGCGGAACACCTGCTGCATGGCCTGGGCCTCGCCTATGAGCTGGTCCTCATCCACCGGGGCGGCCGTAGCCTGGGCGGGAGGCTGGGCCTGCAGGGCCCGCTGCACCAGCGCCGCCAGTTCGTCCACGTCGAAGGGCTTGGGCAGGTATTCGAAAGCGCCGCCTTGGTAGGCGGACACGGCGCTCTCCAGATCCGCGTGTGCCGTGACCACGATCACGGGCAGCTTGGGATGCTCCTTGCGCAAGGCTTTTAAGAGTTCGAACCCGCTCTCCCCCGGCAGCCGCACGTCGGACACCAGCGCGGCCGGCGCGGCAACCGTGAGCGCCTGCCGCACTTCTTCAGCGCTCGCAAACAACCGTACCGCGTACCCTGCCTCCGTGAGCGCCTTGTCCATGACCCAGCGCAGCGCCGGGTCGTCATCCACCACCCAGATCTCAGGCGTGTTCGCGTTCATGGGCTCCTTCCAGGGGCAATATCACGGAGAAGACGGTGGCGCCGGGCGCGCTCGTGCATTCGATGAGCCCGGCGTGTCTGTTAACGAGTTCTTGGGCTATGGAGAGCCCGAGACCGGTGCCGCCGGGCTTGCCGCTGACGAGCGGCGCGAAGATGCGCGGCAGCAGCGCAGGCTCGATGCCGGGGCCATCGTCCGCCACGTCCACGCAGGCGGCGAGGCGATGGCGCTTCTGGCCGATGGTGAACTGGCGCAGGATGCGGGTGCGGAAGGTGAGGGTGCCGCGCGCGCCCAAGGCTTCGCGCGCGTTGCGCGCGATGTTGAGCAGGGCCTGCACGATCTGGTCCCGGTCAAGGGAGAGTTCCGGCAGGCTGGGGTCGTAGTCGCGCTTCAGCTCCAGTCCCGCCGGCGCTTCCGCTTCCACGAGCCGCGCCACGTGTTCCAGCAGCTCATGGATGTTCACCGCGGCAAGCTGCGAGGGCCGGCTAGGCCCGAGCATGGCGTCCACCAGCGCCGTGAGCCGGTCCGCCTCCTTCATGATGACGCCGGTGTATTCCTTCAGCTTCTCGTCGGGCAGCCGCCGCTCCAGCAACTGCGCGGCGCCGCGCAGGCCGCCCAATGGGTTGCGGACCTCGTGGGCGAGGTTGCGGGCCAGCACGCGGTTCGCGGCATGCTGGGCGATGAGCGCGTCTTCGCGGCTGATGCGCAGGTGGCGGTCCAGCGGAGCCAGTTCCACCAGGAGCGGCGTCTCGCCTTCCCCCTCCGCCACCGGCGTGGCGGTGCAGTCCACCGTGACCACATCCCGGTCGGCGAGCGGCAACCTCAGCTCACGCTGGGTGAAGGTCTCGCGGCTGCCGGCGGCCCGGGCCAGGGCCAGTGCGAATTCCCCCGCTTCGGGCAGGCATTCGGCGATAGGCCGACCCAGGACCTTGCGGGCATCAAGCCGGAGCAGGGTCTCGGCGGCGGGATTGAGGTAAGTGAGGCGGAGCACCCCATCCAGGCACAGGATGGCGGTGGTCTGGTTCTCCAGGATGCTCTGCTGTGATAGGCCCGAAGCCATCTGATCCTCACGGTTTGCACCATTATAGTGCAACCGCACCGAATCAGGGCGTAGGCTTCTTCTGAGTTCCGCGCTGGATGAAGAAAGTGATGGGCTGGGCCACCAATACCGCGCCATCCGCGGTCTGTAGGTTGGCGCTGACGGTGTGCTCACCCCGGTCCAAGTCATCGAAGCTGGCGTTGGCATCTTCCTGGGGACCCACCACCTTGTTGTCGAGGGTGATGGTCACTCTGTCGCCAGGCTGCAGACCCGGCTTCACCGAGACGCTCACGCTGACGCTGGTGACGTTCCAAAGGACTTGGTTAGCCTGGGGCGCGGTGATCACGAAATCGCTGTAAGCCGTGGCCTGCTTGCCGTCGCCCGACTTGTTGGCATCGGAATGACGGTTGCGGAACCGGGTATCGCTGTTCACCGGATTATCCGGCGGTGCGGCGGGCACAGCCGGGGTGAACGTGGATGGCAGCGGGAGATTGAGCTTCTTGGCCCCGGGCTGGGGCTTGTCCGAGTAATGGACGTTGCCCTGGTCATCCACCCACTTGTAAAGGGGATCCGCCGTCACCATGGAGGTGAGGGAGAGGAGTACGAGGAGCAGGGGCAGGATTCGGCGCATGGGTTCCAGCCTATTCCAATGATCGGGCGTCCTCAAGCTTAAATGACTTATGGTCAATTAGAGTTTGCAAATACCCAAGCGCAGGACTATATTATTAGTGGACTAGACGGTCCAGTCCACATTGTCAGGAGACCGACGTTTTCATGAATCGTGCGCCGATGCGCACGGCCGAATCACGCGCTCCCCGCGCGTGACCGCAGCTCCGCCCTCCCTGCGGAGCTGCCCGGGAGTCACCCCACTCCCGGTCCATTGCTGGCGGGTCGTTCTTTACCCCATCCCCGCGGCCCGCCAGCTTTTCTATTCGACCCGCCGCCGGCCATCAGGCCGGCGGCTTTTTTCTGCGCGCCTAAAATGACTCGACCGCCTTAAAAGGCGGCCGAGTTTCCAAACGTCTCATGCAAAAAGCGCTAGGACCAAAGCGTGACGAGCGAAGGGCGCGGTGCATGCACCGCGCGGGCGTACATGGATGTACGCACTGGGCCATGCGCGAAGCAGGAAGCGTAGCGCATGGGGCTAGGCGCCTCGCGCCGCCACTCTCGCACATCCCTGTGCTCCGCGGCACGTACGCATCCCTGCTACAGACAACGCCCTGCCGAGCGCAGTAGCTTTGGTCAGAGGCTGTAGTACATATCGAACTCGATCGGATGCGTGGTCATGCGCATGCGCGTCACTTCCTGCATCTTGAGCTGCACGTAGGCATCCAGCACGTCGTCCGTGAACACGCCGCCCTTCTTGAGGAAGTCCCGGTCCTTGTTCAGGTGATCCAGCGCCATGTCGAGGGAGTAGCACACCTGCGGGATGTTCTTCTCCTCCTCCGGCGGCAAGTCGTAGAGATCCTTGTCCATGGCGTCGCCCGGATGGATCTTGTTCTGGATGCCGTCCAGGCCCGCCATCATCATGGCGGCGAAGGCGAAGTAGGGGTTGGCGCTGGAATCCGGGAAGCGCACCTCGATGCGGCGCGCCTTCGGGTTCGAGACGTAGGGGATGCGGATGGAGGCGGAGCGGTTGCGAGCCGAGTAAGCCAGCATCACCGGCGCCTCGAAGCCCGGCACCAGGCGCTTATAGCTGTTGGTGCCGGCGTTGGTGAGGGCGTTCAGGGCCTTGGCATGCTTGATGATGCCGCCGATGTAGTAGAGCGCGGTCTCGGAGAGGCCGCCGTAGAGGTTGCCGCTGAAGAGGTTCTTGCCGTCCTTCGCCAGGGACTGGTGCACGTGCATGCCGCTGCCGTTGTCGCCGACGAGGGGCTTCGGCATGAAGGTGGCGGTCTTGCCGTAGGCGTGCGCCACGTTCATCACCACGTACTTCAGGATCTGCACCTCGTCCGCCTTCTGCACCAGGTGGCCGAAGGCCACGCCGATCTCGCACTGGCCAGCAGTCGCCACCTCGTGGTGGTGCACCTCGGTCTTCAGGCCCATCTCCTCCAGCGTGGAGCACATGGCGGAGCGTATGTCCTGCAGCGCGTCGACCGGCGGCACCGGGAAGTAGCCGCCCTTCACGCTGGGACGGTGGCCGAAGTTGCCGTCCGCGTAGGCGCGCTCGGAGTTCCAGCCGGCCTCCTGCGAATCGATCTTGTAGAAGGCGCCGCTGATGTCGGAACCCCAGCGGATGTCGTCGAAGATGAAGAACTCGTTCTCGGGGCCGAAGTAGGCGGTGTCGGCGATGCCGGTGGACTTCAGGTAAGCCTCGGCGCGCTTGGCGAGGGAGCGCGGATCGCGCTCGTAACCCTGCATGGTGGAGGGCTCGATCACGTCGCAGCGCAGGTTGAGGGTCTTGTCCTCGAAGAAGGGGTCGAGCACGGCGGTGGTGGCGTCCGGCATCAGGATCATGTCCGACTCGTTGATGCCCTTCCAGCCCGCGATGGAGGAGCCGTCGAACATCTTGCCGTCCTCGAACAGCTTGTCATCCACGCTGTGGGCGGGCACGGTCACGTGCTGTTCCTTGCCCTTGGTGTCGGTGAAGCGGAAGTCCACGAAACGCACGCCTTCCTTGGCGATCAGGTCGAGGACGTCTTTGCCGTTCTTGGTGGTCATGGCGGGCTCCGGAAAAGTGGGTGGGGCGATGCCTATGTATATGCATGCGGCGTGCCAACTCTGGGCCCAGTGTTGGCGCGGGGCAGGCTGCCTGAGAATGAGATTATATGCACCAAAATGGTGCATGCCCTGGGAGCCCAGACCGGCTGGGCGCTCCAGTGGCGCCAAAGCTATGAGCCGCTATACTGCGCCATCCGCGGGAAAGGGCCGCCGGCCCTGAAGAAAAACAGATGCCTTCAAAAAAACCCGCTACTTTTCAAGAGCTTATCCTAGCCCTCCAGTCCTACTGGTCCGGTCAGGGTTGCGTGCTGATGCAGCCCTTCGACATGGAGATGGGTGCCGGTACCTTCCACCCAGCCACCTTCCTGCGCGCCATCGGACCCGAGCCCTGGTCAGCAGCCTACGTGCAGCCCTCGCGCCGTCCCACCGACGGGCGTTACGGCGAGAACCCGAACCGGGCCCAGCACTACTACCAGTTCCAGGTGATCATCAAACCCTCGCCGGCGGATTTCCAGGACCTCTATATAGGTTCCCTGAAGGCCCTCGGCATCGATCCGCTGGTGCACGACATCCGCTTCGTGGAAGACAACTGGGAATCGCCCACCCTCGGTGCCTGGGGCCTGGGATGGGAGGTGTGGCTGAACGGCATGGAGATCAGCCAGTTCACCTACTTCCAGCAGGTGGGCGGCCTGGAGTGCAAACCCGTCTCCGGCGAGATCACCTACGGCCTCGAGCGCCTGGCCATGTATCTCCAGGGTGTGGAGAACATGTACCAGCTCACCTGGACCGACGGGCCCCTGGGCAAGGTGACCTACGGCGACGTCTACCACCAGAACGAGGTGGAGCAGTCCAAATACAACTTCGAGCAAGCCAACACCGAAGTGCTGTTCAACTGGTTCGACGTGTGCGAGCGCGAATGTTCGCGTCTCCTGGAACTCGGTCTGCCGCTGCCTGCCTATGAGCAGGTGCTGAAGGCTTCCCACACCTTCAATCTGCTGGACGCGCGCCGCGCCATATCCGTGACGGAACGGCAGCGCTACATATTGCGTGTGCGCACCCTCGCGCGCGGCGTGGCCCAGGCCTACTTCAACGCGCGGGAGGCCTTGGGCTTCCCTATGCTCAACGGTAAGAAGTCATGAGCGCGGCCAAGAAGAAGAAAACCACGAAACCCGCGTCCAAGGTGAAGACACCCGCCACCCAGTCCTTCCTGGTGGAGATCGGCACGGAAGAGCTTCCGCCGAAGAGCCTGCGCAAGCTCGCGCTGGCTTTCCTCGAGCACTTCGAGGCCCAGGCAGTGGCGAAGGGCCTGCTCCCCGCAGGCAGCCACAACGAAGTGCTCTTCTCCCCACGGCGCCTCGCGCTCTCGGTGCCCGCGTTGTATCCGCGCCAGCCGGACCGGAGCGAGGAGAAGCTCGGCCCCGCCGCGGCCGCCGCCTACGATGCCGCCGGCCAACCCACCAAGGCCGCCGAGGGTTTCGCCAAGTCCTGCAACACCACGGTGGACAAGCTCGCCCGCAAGCAGACCGACAAGGGCGAGCGCCTTGCGTTCATGCTCGAGATCAAGGGCGAGAGCGCCGCCGCGCTCCTGCCCGGCATGGTGCAGGAGGCGCTGGCGAAGCTTCCCATCGGCAAGCGCATGCGCTGGGGCGCGGGCACGGCCGAATTCGTGCGCCCGGTGCACTGGGTGCTGATGCTGCTCGGCGACAAGGTGTTGAAGACCGAGATCCTGGGTGTGGCCACCGGCGACAAGACCCGCGGCCACCGCTTCCATCATCCCGCCGCCATCCCCGTGAAGCGCGCGGCAGAGTACCGCGAGCTGCTGGAGAAAACCGGCAAGGTGCGGGTGGAAGACCGTGACGGCACTCTCGCCCAGGACATCGGCAAGCTCGTGACCCAGGCGGCCGCCAAGATGAAGGGCAAGGCGCGGCTCGAGCAGGCGCTGCTGGAGGAAGTGGCGGCCCTGGTGGAATGGCCGGTGCCGGTGGTGGGTGATTTCGATCCCAAGTTCCTGGCGCTGCCGGAAGAGGTGATCGAAGTGGTGCTGCAGGGCCAGCAACGCTACTTCCCGCTGCGTGACACGGGCGGCAAGCTCCTGCCCCACTTCGTCACCATATCGAACGTGCAGAGCAAGGACCCGAAGGAGGTCAAGCGCGGCAACGAGCGGGTGATCGTGCCGCGGCTCACGGACGCCATGTTCTTCTGGGACCTGGACAAGGGTGCGCGCCTGGACACGCGGGTCGAGGACCTGGAGACCATGGTGTTCCAGAAGGAGCTCGGCTCCTACGCCAACAAGCAGAAGCGGGTGGCGGCGCTGGCCGAGGATGTGGCGCGCAGGATAGGCGGCAGCCCGGCACTAGCGCGCCGCGGTGCCGAACTCGCGAAATGCGACCTGCTCTCCAACCTCGTCGGCGAGTTCCCGGAGCTGCAGGGCAGCATCGGCATGCACGTGGCGCGCATCAACGGCGAGGAACCGGAAGCGGCCCGCGCCATCGAGGAGCATTACCTGCCGCGCTTCGCCGGCGACCGCCTCCCGGAAACGAAGACTGGCCAGGCACTCGCTGTCGCGGACAAGCTCGATACCCTCTGCGGGATCTTCGCCATCGGCCAGAAGCCTACCGGCGACAAGGACCCCTTCGCCCTCAAGCGCGCCGGCCTGGGGCTCATGCGCATCCTGCTGGAGAAGCAGCTGGACCTGGATCTGGTGGACCTCATCCGGGCGGCCCTCGCAGCCCAGCCGGTGCAGGGCAAGGCCTCGCCCGAGGAGGTCTACGAGTTCCTGCTGGAACGGCTCAAGGCCTATTACCTGGAGACCGGCATCCGCGCCGACGTGTTCGAGGCGGTGCGCGCCAAGCAGCCGCGCCGTCCCGTGGATTTCCAGCGACGGGTGCAGGCGGTGAACGAGTTCCTGAGGCTGCCGGAAGCGGCCGCGCTGGCGGCCGCCAACAAGCGCATCGCCAACATCCTGCGCCAGGCGGGCGGCGGCACCCACGGCGAGGTGGACCCGGCGCTCTTGAGGCTGCCGGCGGAGATCGCGCTGCAGGAGAAGATCGGCCAGCTGCGGCGTGACGTGGAATCCCTGGCTGGCGCCGGCGACTATGCCCAGGCCCTGAAGAAGCTCGCGGCACTGCGTGCACCGGTGGATGCCTTCTTCGACCAGGTGATGGTCATGGACCCGGATGCGGCGGTGAAGGCCAACCGGCTGGCGTTGCTCGCCTCATTGAGCGCGCTGTTCCTGCAGACCGCCGATCTAGCCCTAATACAGGTCGATTGAGCGGTGCGCCTCGTCATCCTCGATCGTGACGGCGTGATCAACAAGGAATCGGACGCGTTCATCAAATCGCCTGAGGAATGGGTACCCCTGCCCGGCAGCATCGATGCCATCGCACGCTTATATAAGAGCGGCTACAAGGTGGTGGTAGCCAGCAACCAGTCGGGCGTGGGCCGCAACCTCTTCAGTCTGGACACCCTCGCCGCCATCCACGGCCGCATGCGGCGCGAGGTCGAGGCGGCGGGCGGCAAGATCGACTCCATCTTCTTCTGTCCCCACGCGCCGGACGCGGGCTGCGATTGCCGCAAGCCCAAGACCGGACTCATGAAGCAGATCATGGAACGCTACAAGGTGGACCTTAAAGATGTGCCCATGATCGGCGACTCGGGCCGCGATCTCGCGGCGGCGCGGGCGGTGGGTGCGCGGCCCATCCTGGTGAAGACCGGTAATGGGCAGAAGACTTTGGAGCATGAGCACGACGACGTGGAGGTCTACGACGACCTCGCCGCGGCTACGGCCAAGTTGTTGAAAGAGCATCACTGATGCTGTTCCTGCGTTCCCTACTGTTCAACGTGGTGTACGTGGTGAGCGTCACCCTCTACGCCATCCCGGTGGCGCTGTTCGCGCCCTTCAACCGCCACATCGGCTACGTGATCGCGGTGGCCTGGGCGCGTTTCGCCTTCTGGTCCCTGAAGCACATCTGCCGCATCGACTGGCGCATCGAGGGGACCGAGAACATCCCGGCGGAGCCTTCCATCGCCTACTGGAAGCACCAGTCCGCCTGGGAGACCCTGGCGCAGCTGCTGGTGTTCCCGACCCAGTCCTGGGTGCTGAAGCGCGAACTCATGTGGATACCCATCATCGGACAGGCGCTGCTCGCCATCGAACCCATCGCCATCAACCGCAAGTCCGGCCACACGGCGGTGAACCAGGTGCTCGCCATGGGCAGCCACCGTCTGCTGGAAGAGAAGCTCTGGGTGATGATCTTCCCGGAGGGCACGCGCATGCCGCCCGGCACCACCCGTCGCTACGGCATCTCCGGCGCGCTGCTCGCCGAGAAGACCGGCCGGCCCATCGTCCCGGTGGCCCACAACGCCGGCGACTTCTGGCGCCGCAACGCCTTCCTGAAGTACCCGGGCACCATCCGGGTGCGGGTCGGCAAGCCGGTCTATCCCCACGGCATGAAACCGGAAGACATGAACCGGGAAGTGCAGGACTGGATCGAGGCCCAGATGCGTGAGATCAGCCCCGGCTACGCCGGCATGGTGCTGGAAGGCCGCCCCCGCAAGTAGTTATGTCGCAAGGCGGGGATTTTCCCCGTCGCTTTGGTGTGATTCCCCGAGTGCTTTGAACGCACGTCTCCGCGACACTTCCGCCTGGGCAAGGGACTGCCCTATCCACCGGCCCGCCGGGCTGGAAGGCGCGCATCATGAAAGGACTCTATTTAACGCTCGTGGCCCTGTCGTCGTGCTCCGTCCCCGTCCTGCTCCAGGCGGAGGACAGCCACGCAGGGACCGCCATACTCACCGATACCTCGGGCCCGATAACCTATAGCGCCGGCGCCTATACCGTCGCCAACCCGACCCCCATCCCGCTGCTGGACTCCGGTCCCGAATGCAGCAACCCGCAGCAGCCCTGCCACGACTTCCCGCTCAAGGTGTCGCTGCCCCAGGGTTATGCCGCCGCCCACCCGGGCGCGTCCATCCGCATCCAGCTGAGCTGGGCCGGTGACGGCAACTCGGACTATGACCTCTACGTCTATCCGGGCGACATCACCACCACCTACGGTTCCGAGGCGGCCCTCAGCGAGTCCGCCACATCCTCTGATCCGGAGATGACGGCCCTGCCGGCCGCCGACGGCAACCACCGGTTCACCGTGAAGGTGGTGCCCTATGCGCCGGGCGACGAGGACCTGCAGGTGACCATAGAACTGGTCCCGGGCCCGGCCGGGGATGCGGCCGCTGTCGCGGCGCTTCCCTCCGCACCCGACTTGGGAACCCCGGCGGCGCCTCAACTCGAGGGCCGGCGCGGAGTGGACGAGACGCGGCTGAGCTGGATCCCGCTCCAGGAAGGGGACATCCGGGCTTACCGGATCCTGCGGGGCACGGCCCCCGGCAAGGAACGCCAGTATTCCACCGTCACCGGCCGCAAGACCGCCTTCACCGACCGGCGCCTGGGCGCCTCGGTGCTGCAGTACTACTACAAGGTGATAGCGGTGAACGACGCCGGCAGCGGCGCCGCCAGCAACGAGGTGGTGCTGTCCGCCTCTGAACTCACCGCCAGCCGCGGCTACGGGGGCTCGCGTCCGGTGCTGGCGGCTTCGAACTCTTCCCCCGAGATTCTCTCCGGACCTGGCTTGAAATAGCGGAACTTTGCCGCCTCCCCGGGAATCTTACGTCGGAGTAGCGACGGAAGAGATCCCGATGTCTTGCAACACCACATCGCGGCTGCACCAGGGGCTGCTGCTGGCCGCTTTCACATCCCTCAGCCTGCCGGCTTGGGCCGACGAACCCGTGCAGTTGGGGCAGATCATGCTCAGCTCCGAGCGTGAGGCAAGCTCCGGACTGCCGCTGGTGGTCATCGATGCGGACGACATGCGCGCCTGGGGCACGGCGGATCTGGCGGATGTGCTGGCGCTGGTGACGGGGACGACGCCGGCGCGTGGCGGCGACGCGGGTCCCGCCGGCCTGCTGCCCGGACTCACCGGTGCGCGCGAAGCCGATGACTACCTGCTGGTGGTGGATGGCATCCCGCTGGGGGGCACCACTGCCCCGCCGTTCGAGTCGGTCTCCCTGGCAGATGTGAAGCAGATCGTCATCCGCCGGGGTCCGGATCCCGTCGTCTTCGGCAGCGCCGCGTTCGCCGGCGCCATCTACATCTACCACTATCCTGCAGGCGAAGCTTCGCAGCAGGCGGACCTCAGCCTCGGTTCCCATGGCAGCCGGAGCGTGGATGCCTCCGTGACGCTGCCCTCGCCGGGCGGACTGCAGCATTCCTTGAGCGTGACCGCCTCCAGCCAGGGTTACGGCGACCCCCGCGCCAGCGTCGGGCGAGACCAGTTGCTGTACCGTGCCAGCGCGCAGGCAGGGAGCGGTGTGCTCAGCCTGGACGTCTCGTTCCTGGACTTGCGACAGGCCCCTTTGTCACCTACGCCCGTGACCGAGGGCGGACTGGACGCCGGTGTGGCGGTGGACTCCAACCAGAACCCGGCCGGCGCGCACCTCGACGAACACCGCTCGCAGGTGAACCTGGATTACTCGCTGCCGGTCACCGGCGGCAGCTGGCAGAGTTCGGCTGCATTCGTCCATACCGACAGATCCGCCCTGCAGGGCTTCCTGACGGACGCGCCGGATGCGGCGGGCGATGATGCCATAGGGTATTCCCAGGGGACCCGGTTGAACGAGGCTTATCTCGATAGCCACTGGTACCGCCAGTGGGGAACCACGTTCGACATCAGCCTGGGCGTCAATGCCATGTATGGAAACGGCAACGCGCACAGTACGTCGTTCGATTACCGGGCCTCATCCGGGGGCCGAGCACCCATGCATTCCAGTGACGATGATGATGGGGATGATGGCTCGGGTATCGCCGCCTACTCCCATGACTGGCGCGTATTCTCCGGCCTCTATGCCCAGTCCCACTGGCGCTTCGCCCCGGACTTCAACCTCGCCCTGGGGCTGCGCGAAAATCTCACCGACGAGCGCCGCCTCACCGCGGATGGCGACGACAGCGATGAGGACGATGACCCGAGCCTGCAGACCCAGCGCGATACCCGGTTGTCCGAGTCCGCACTGCTCGAATGGCATGCCTGGGAAGGTGCGCAAGGGAGCGTAACGCCCTACGTCGCCTATACCAATAGCTTCCAGCCGGCGCAATTCGATTTCAGCCCAGACCCGGACGAGGCCGTGCTGCTGCAGCCCGAGACCGCCCGTTCCTGGCAGCTGGGAGTGCGTGGTATTGCCGAGGCCCTGGAATGGGAGCTTTCCGCCGCGCGGGTGGACTTCGGTGACGCCGTGGTCACGCAAGCCGTGGGAGGGCTGCCGGTATCCCGCAACGGCGGCTCGGACCGCTTCGAGGATGTGGACCTGGATCTGGATTACCGCCTGGGCCGCGACTGGCAGCTCAAGTTCGGCTACGAATACGTGGATGCCCGCTATCTCGACTATAACTTCGTGGACGATGACGGTGACAATGTGCAGCTGGCGGGCAGACGCCTGCCCCTGACGCCTCAATCGGTCATGAGCATGGGCTTGCACTACGGCCAGCTGTCCGGCTTCAGCGCGGCGCTGTCGGCGGAATATCGCGGCGCCCGCTTCCTCGACCCCCAGAACCAGGTACGGGCGGGGGCCTTCACCAGCTATGACTGCCTGTTCCGCTATGGCTTCGACCGCATCGCGGTATATGTCCGGGGGGAGAATCTCACGGACCGCCGCGATCCGGTGGCGGCGAGCGAGATCGGAGACGGTCAGGTCTATCGCATGCTGGGCCGCTTCATCCAGTTGGGCATGTCCATAGCGCTCTAAGGCTGCATACGTGAGCCGCCTGCGCGGCTGGGTAGAGCTCTTCCTGAGGACCGACGGGGCTGGGCCAAAAGCGTCGCGAGCGAAGCTGGGGCTAGGGTTCGGCGCATGCGCCGAACCGGCGGAAAGGAAGTCTGTCCGTGGACTTTTAGCGGAGCAGGATGCGGGGCTAAAAGGCGAGTCCTCGCGCTCGCCGCTCTCGCACATCCCTGTGCTCCGCGGCAGGTACGCATCCCTGCCACAGACAACGCCCCGGCGAGCGCAGCAGCTTTTCGCTAGACGTCGAGGTTGGCGACTTCCAGCGCGTTCTTCTCGATGAACTCGCGCCGCGGTTCCACCTGGTCCCCCATGAGGGTGGTGAACACGTCGTCGGCGGTGCGCGCGTCGTCGATGCGCACCTTCAGCAGGCGCCGGGAGGTCATGTCCATGGTGGTCTCCCAGAGCTGCTCCGGGTTCATCTCGCCCAGGCCCTTGTAGCGCTGGATGGCTTGGCCGCGCTTGGCCTCGTCCAGCAGCCACTGCATGGCCTGCTTGAAGCCAACCACGTCCTGGCGGCGCTCGCCGCGGGTCACGTAGGCGCCCGCGCCCATCAGCCCGTCCAGCTGCTCGGCCAGTGCCGCGATGCTCTTGTACTCGCCGGAACCGAAGAACTCCCGGTGCATGAGCTTGTCCACGGACAGGCCGTGGTGCACACGGGTCACCTTGATGCTGGCCACCTCGCGGGCGGCGTCCTTCTGCAGCGACACGCTGTAGCGGGTGCCGCTGCCGTCGTCAGCGTTCACGCGCGCGTCCAGGTCCTTGGCCCACTGCTCGAGCTTGTCCGTGTCGGCGAAGCTCTCCGGCGTGAGGGGGCGGGTATAGATCAGCTTCTCCAGCACGTGCGCGTCGTAGCGGCGTGCCCAGCGCTGGATCATGGCCATCACTTCCACGTACTTGCCGGCCAGTGCTTCCAGGGCCGCGCCCTTGATGGGCTTGGCGCCTTCCTTCACGTACAGGGCCGCGTCTTCCTGGGCGGACTTCAGGAGCATGGTGTTCAGCTCGACATCATCTTTCACATATTGTTCGGCCTTGCCGCGCTTCACCTTGTAGAGCGGCGGCTGCGCGATGTAGATATGGCCGCGCTCCAGCAGCTCCGGCATCTGCCGGTAGAAGAAGGTGAGCAGCAGGGTGCGGATGTGGGAACCGTCCACGTCCGCGTCGGTCATGATGATGATGCGGTGATAACGCAGCTTGTCCGGGTTGAACTCGCCCTTGCCGATGCCGCAGCCGAGCGCGGTGATGAGCGTGCCCACCTCCTGCGAGGAGAGCATCTTGTCGAAGCGAGCCTTCTCCACGTTGAGGATCTTGCCCTTCAGCGGCAGGATCGCCTGGAAACGGCGGTCGCGGCCCTGCTTGGCGGAGCCGCCTGCGGAGTCGCCCTCGACGATGAAGATCTCGCACAGGCTGGCGTCCTTCTCCTGACAGTCGGCTAGCTTGCCGGGCAGGCCGGCGATGTCCAGCACGCCCTTGCGGCGCGTCATCTCGCGTGCCTTGCGCGCGGCCTCGCGGGCGCGGGCGGCGTCGATGACCTTGTTGACGATGATCTTGGCTTCGGCCGGCTTCTCCAGGAGGAACTCCTGGAACTTCTCCGCCATCAGCGACTCGACCACGCCCTTGACCTCCGAGGAGACCAGCTTGTCCTTGGTCTGGCTCGAGAACTTCGGGTCCGGCAGCTTCACCGAGACGATGGCGGTGAGGCCCTCGCGGGCGTCGTCGCCGGTCATGGGGATCTTCTCTTTCTTGAACTGCGGCGACTGCTCGATGAAGGTGTTGAGCGTGCGCGTGAGCGCGGCGCGGAAGCCGGCCAGGTGCGTGCCGCCGTCCCGCTGCGGGATGTTGTTGGTGAAGCAGTAGACGGTCTCCTGGTAGGAGTCGTTCCACTGCAAGGCCACCTCCACCGTCATCTTCTGCCGCTCGGTGATGAAGCGGAACACGCTGGGGTGCAGCGCTTCCTTGTTGCGGTTCAGGTGCTCGACGAAGGCCTTGATGCCGCCCTCGTACTGGAAGGTCTCGCGCCTATCACTCCGTTCATCATGCAGCAGGATGCGCACGCCTGAATTGAGGAAGGAGAGTTCACGCAGGCGGCGCTCCAGGATCTCGGCGTTGAACTCGATGTGGGTGAACACCGTCGCCGCGGGCTTGAAGCGGATCTCGGTGCCGGTGCCCTCGGCGTCGCCGATGACGCGCAGCGGGTACTGGGGCACGCCGTCCTTGTACTCCTGCTCGTAGAGCTTGCCGTCGCGCTTGATGAAGAGGTGCAGGTGCTCCGAGAGGGCGTTGACCACGGACACGCCCACGCCGTGCAGGCCGCCGGAGACCTTGTAGGAGTTGTCGTCGAACTTACCGCCGGCATGGAGGATGGTCATGATGACCTCGGCGGCGGAACGCCCCTCCTCCTTATGCATGTCTACCGGGATCCCGCGGCCGTTATCTTTAACGGAGATAGACTCATCTTCGTGGATGATGGCCTCTATTTCGCTGCAATAGCCAGCAAGCGCCTCATCGATGGAATTGTCCACCACCTCGAACACCATGTGATGCAGTCCAGTGCCGTCATCCGTATCGCCGATGTACATGCCGGGGCGTTTGCGGACCGCGTCCAGGCCCTTCAGGACCTTGATGTTGGTGGAGTCGTAGCGCTTGGTATCGGCCATGGGGAGGTCTTTTTCTGTGATTTATCATTATACCAATTTGGTGATTTTCCCGTGTTCCACGTGGAACAAACGGGCGTCCTCCCAGGCAGGCAGGCGGGCCTTCTCCACGCTGCTCAGGAATACCTGGGCCTCCGTCTCCCGCACCAGTTCCAGGAACCGCCCCAGGTGGCTGGCATCCAGTTCTGCCGCCAGATCATCCAGGAGCAGAAGGCAATGCCGCCCGGTGGCCTGCCGGAGATAGGCCGCCTGGGCCAGGAGCAGGGCTCCCGCCAGGACCTTCTGCTGACCCCGGGATACCTGCTGCTGGGCAGGCAAGCCGCCTATCTCGATGACCATCTCAGCCCGGTGGGGGCCGGTCCGGGTCACCCCTTGCTCCCGCTCCACGGGGCGGTTCGCCACCAAGGCTTCCTCCAGGGTCTTCCCCTCCCCCCAGCCCCGCAGGTACCGGAGATTCAGGTCCAGTTTCCCCAGGAGCCGCTCGGCCCAGCCCAGGGCCACGGGCTGGAGCTGCGCCAGGTATTGGCGCCGGTGCTGGTCCAGGAATTCGCCGGCAAAGGCCAGCTCCGGCTCGAAGGTCTTGAGCAGGGCCTCCGGAGCCTTCTGACGCAGCAGGGTGTTTCGCTGTTTCAGGGCCCGCTGGTAGCGGCGCCAGGCAGGCAGGAAGCTTTGTTCCACGTGGAACACCCCCCAATCCAAGAACTGCCGGCGGTGCCGGGGGCCGCCTTCGATGAGCTGATGGGCGCTGGAATCCAGGAGCTGCACCGGCAGGCGTTCCGTGAGTTCCGCCAGGGCCTTGGCGGGGCCGCCCGCCACCCGAGCTTCCAGGACCCCGCCCTTTCGCGCCAGTCCCAGGGCCACGTTGCCGGAAGCGTCTGAGACCTGGGCGCTCAGAAGGAAGCCTTCAGCCCCATGGCGGGCCAGGTTGTCGGCCTTGGAAGTGCGGAAGGAGCGTCCCCGGCTCAGGAAGAAGATCGCCTCCAGCAAGCTGGTCTTGCCGGAGGCGTTGTCCCCTAGGACGAGGTTGGCGCGAGGCGCCGGATCCAGTTCGAGGGCGGCGAAGCAGCGGAAATCCCGCAGCGTGAGGCGGGACAGGGCCATCAGAGCCGCATGGGCATCACGACGTAGCGGCAGTCATCCTGGTCGGGCTTGCGGATCAGGCAGCTGCTGTTGGAGTCGGTGAGGGTGATGCGCACCTGTTCCGTGTGCAGCACGCTCAGGGCGTCCATGAGGTAGGAGACGTTGAAGCCGATCTCGAGTTCGGCGCCCTGGTACTTCACCTCTACCTCGTCCTCGGCCTCTTCCTGCTCGGGGTTGTGGGCCATGACCTTGAGGCGGTTTGGAGCGAGCTGCAGGCGCACGCCGCGGTACTTCTCGTTGGAGAGGATGGCCGTGCGGCCGAGGGCATCCCGCAGCACCTGGCGGTCCGCGATGATGTCCTTGTCCCCTGCTTTCGGCACCACCCGTTCGTAATCCGGGAAGCGGCCGTCGATGAGCTTGGAGGTGAAGCGCAGGCCCGGCAGTTCCACGCGCACGTGGTTGGTGCCAAAGGAGACTTTGGCTGGCTCTTCGCTGTCCGTCAGCAGGCGCTGCAGTTCCAGCACCCCCTTGCGCGGCACGATGACCTGCTGGGCCGGCAGATCCGCCACGTCCGCGTCGAGATCACACATGGCGAGGCGGTGACCGTCGGTGGCGACGGCGCGGATGCGTTTGGCGGAGAGTTCGAACAGGAGGCCGTTCAGGTAATAACGCACGTCCTGCTGGGCCATGGAGAAATGGGTCTGCTCGATGAGCCCGCGCAGCTTGTTCTGCACCAGGTTTACGCTGCGCTGGGCCTTGATGTCCTCCACTGCGGGGAACTCAGCCGCCGGCAGGGTCGCCAGCAGGAAGCGGCTGCGGCCGGACTTCACGGTGACGCGATCCCGTTCCAGGCTGAGGGAGACTTTCGCGCCTTCCGGGAGCGAGCGGCAGATGTCCAGGAGCTTGCGGGCCGGCACCGTGACCTCGCCCTTCTCCTTCACGTCCACTTCGGCCTGGGCCACCAGTTCCACTTCTAGATCCGTGGCGGTGACCGACAGGGTCTTGTCGCTCACCGTGAGCAGCACGTTAGCCAGAATCGGCATGGTCTGGCGGCGCTCCACCACGCCCACTACCGCCTGCACCGGCTTCAGCAAGGTATCCCGCAGCGCTTCGAACTTCATTTATCCACCTGTCTTCTTGGATTTGATCTTAGAGAGACTTAAACCAATAGTAGTAGCAGTAAAGACCCTACCGCCTTGTGGATAAGGGGTTTTAACCCTTATTTTTCAAATACCTACTGACAATACGCCCTTGTTAACTGACTCTCGGTCACAGGGCTTCTGCCTGTGGACCGAATGTGGATAAGTCGGGTTCCGATTTTACCCACAAATCATCCACAGGCGCCCTGCCCGGTTCTGAACAGGCCTTTTCAGCCCGTCAGGGTCCGCAACAAGGCCGCGTAATCTTCGCTCAACTTGCTGTCCGCCGCCTTCAGTTCCTGC